>Ga0302167_10000058_pt1 | contig 68817 bp, 62 predicted proteins | sample I_Fen_N1_1_FD_193496 | JGI IMG/M metagenome (GOLD analysis project Ga0302167, IMG submission 193496) | Peat permafrost microbial communities from Stordalen Mire near Abisko, Sweden - I_Fen_N1_1 | ecosystem: Environmental > Terrestrial > Soil > Wetlands > Permafrost | place: Sweden: Abisko... | reverse complement strand
CCTGTTTTGCCTCATTTCTTCCTTTTGTTTTTCGCAACAGACGGAGGATTTTAAACAAGTGAAGAGCTATTACAACAATCACCGAAGCATGTTGGGAACCGAGTTTAAGAAAAAATTCGATGCCGAAACCAATGCTTTTAACAAATCTGCCATTAAAAGTGACTTCCTTTTTTTCATGAAGAAAATGGACAGTATTGAAAATGTAGCCTTGATCGGAGCTTTATTAAAAGTGAAAAACATTGAAGATCTTGCCAGAATTCAAAAGAAAAATACCAATCCTCAAGATCCTTCCGAACTCAAAGCAACGACAGATAAAACGGCCGCTTATCCGGGCGGAGTTGATGCCTTAAGAAAGGAAGTTGTCGATCTTTTTTATTCAGATGGCGTTCATTCAGATTTAAAAATAATTAAAACGAATGTTGCTTTTATTGTAGAAAAAGATGGAAGCATTAGCAATGTTCAGGCTCAGGGTGATAATTTCACTTTCAACAGACAGGCCGAGATCGCTTTATATTCTGTTTCATCGAAGTTTTCGCCTGCAACAATTAATGGGGATGCCGTAAGATTTCGTTTTAAGCTTCCTCTAACTTTGAATATCGAATAATTAATGTTTACCGACGAATATTACATGAAAATGGCTTTCCAGGAAGCTGAAATTGCATTGGGAAAAGATGAGGTTCCTATCGGATGTGTCATAGTTTCTAATAATCGAGTGATCGCGAGAGCCCATAATCTTACAGAAACTCTGAATGACGTTACGGCTCATGCCGAGATGCAGGCAATAACCTCAGCAGCGAACTTTCTTGGCGGAAAATATTTAAAAAACTGTACACTTTATGTGACACTGGAGCCCTGTGTGATGTGTTCGGGAGCGCTTTCCTGGTCGCAGATCTCAAAAGTTGTGATTGGTGCCCGAGATGAGCAAAGAGGATTTATCAATAAACATCTTTCGCTTCATCCAAAAACAGAAATGGTCGTTGGAGTTATGGAAAATGAGTGCTCTACTATCGTTAAAGAGTTTTTTAAATCTAAAAGATAAATAATTTACATTTTTTATCAAGATTAATAGAATTTTTCTCATCATATTGAATAAATAATTATATTTGAATACAACAAATCAAATAATATGAGAAAATTATCAAGAAAAGAAATCGCACAAATCAATGGTGGATTAATGCCGGGTCAATGTTTATATACCGATCCCAATACAGGTAAAAAAATAATTGGCTGTAGATTGCAACCCGTTCCGGATTGTTGTGGAGGATGGGTATATCCAATTCCAGGGCATGACTGTGTATCTTGTACAACTGGTGATCTTTAAAAAAATAAAACAGCCTTATAAAAAAGGCTGTTTTTATTTATATTTTCCTAAAAAAAGGACTCTGTAGATTAATCCTTACTCCTAAAAACAGAATACATCGGAATATCAAAATATTCTCCGTTTTTCTTTAAATGTTGTTTCAATAAGGCTTCTTTCTCCATTCCTATTTTTTCCAAGACCTTTCCTGATGCTGGATTGTGTAGTAAATGAGTAGCGTAGATCTTGTTTAAATTCAATTCATTAAATCCAAAATCGATAATCGCTTTTGCGGCTTCTGTAATATAACCTTTGTTCCAAAACGAAGCACCGAGCCAATATCCGAGTTCTGCTTTATCATCTCCCCTATCGTGAAGTCCGATTGCACCAATAATTTGATCGTTTTGATTGCGGATCGCGAAAGTAAATCCTGATCCATTTTCGAAGGCTTGTTGAGAGTTTTTCAACCAAAATTGAGCATCTTCTTCTGTATAAGGAGAAGGAATATTTGAGGTAAGATCAGAAAAAATTTTCGATTGGAGATATTCAACAACCAAAGGGACATCTTCCTCTTTCAATTGAGAGAGAATCAGTCGTTCTGTTTCTATTCTTGGAAATTCTTTCATTTATAAATCTTTTCCTAAAAAGTATAAGCCTTTCAGGGTATGAAGCCTGTCTGTGATATGTATTTTGTTCGTCAAAGGCTTGTAGACGTGCGAAACACCGCCAGTTGCGATCACAAAACAATCGTCATTTACCTCATCATTAATTCTATCAATAAAACCCTCTACCATTCCTAAAAACCCATAAACCATCCCGCTTTGCATGCAGGTTACAGTATCCAACCCTAAAACAGTTTTTGGCTTTTTTAATTCAATTTCAGGAAGCTGAGCAGTTTGACTGATTAAAGAGTTCAATGCTGTAATAATTCCCGGAGCAATAATTACACCTAAAGTTTCTCCGGTTTCCGTTACGCAACTTGCCGTAAGAGCAGTTCCAAAATCTATAATGATTTTCTTTCTGTCAGGATACAAATTGTGAGCAGCGACAAGATTGGCGTAAATATCCGTTCCCATCTGCTTAGATTTTGCCACAACTCCTGAAGGCGTACTTCTGTCAACAATCACTGGAAGAATTCCGTGGATCTTTTTTATCGCCGAACTTACCACTTTAGTAAGTTGAGGAACCACAGATCCTATGATAACTTTAGTGATGTCTTTTGGCTCTACTTTATAGGTCTGATACAACATCAGCATCTGAACATAAAGCTCGTCTGCCGTTCTGTAAGGTTTTGTATTGATCACCCACGAAATATCACAATTGTCATCATCAAAAAGACCAAATCTGATATTGCTGTTTCCTACGTTGATTACGATTGAATTCATTTATTTAAAAATAATTTCAAATTTATAAAAAATAAAAGGAGTATTTTCCAACACTCCTTTATATATTCCGTTTTTTACTGTTTCACTTCTAAAAAGTTATCTTCCATATTCACATCTGCAATTCTCTGACTGAAATCTATTCCCAGAACAGATAATTGAGATTTTGTGTAAGGAACCGTCAACGTATATTCTTTCTGTGTGAAAGGCCAATACGCTACTGTTTTGAAGTCACCATAAGCATCTTTCGACTTCCAGGTATGAGTAAGGTTTGTTGGGATTTGGTAAGTAACAATTTTCTTATCCGTTGTCATTACACTGAAATCGATCGGCATTGGAACCTGTCCGTTGTTAATCAGGGTAATCGTTGTAGATTTTGCATCGTATTTTACATCCTTAATTCCGTAATCAATCGTTTTTGTGGTGTTGATCCAATAATGATGGAACCATTTCAAATCCATTCCTGAGACTTTCTGAGCAATATGAAGAAAATCTCTGTCTGTAGGATGTTTCATGCTCCATTGATCGTAGTATTGTTTCAAGGTTTCAGCTAGATTCTGTTCACCGATGATGTAGCCTAATTCAACCAAATACAATTCTCCTTTCACATAAGTCGAATAGGTGTAAGAAGTTCCATTATCATGGTGATCTCCTAACCAAACTGCTGGTTCTTCAATCTTTTTTTGAAGGAATTTTCTGTAAGCATCCAATGTTTTAGCGAAAGGATTTGGCAATTCTTCCGGAAATAACTGATACATTGTGTATCCTTCTGCATAACTTGTAAATCCTTCATCCATCCACGGACGCATCGATTCGTTAGTCGCCAACATCTGCTGATACCATGAGTGAGAGCCTTCGTGAGCCATTAATCCCATTAAATCTTTAATGTTTTTAGCTTCCCCTAAGATCATGGTACACATTCCATACTCCATTCCGCCGTCTCCACCTTGGATGAAAGCGTAAGTCGGATATACATATTTCCCGAAATGAGCATTCATAATCTGGAAATATTTTGTAAGATAGGCCGGAGCTTCTTCCCAAACTTTTGTTTTGTCATTATTTTGATACACCAAGAAAACTTTTGGACCTTCCGGAACATCAAAACTCTTTACAACATAATCTCTGTCGGCACTCCAGGCGAAATCCAGCATATTTTTAGCTGTCCATTTCCAGGTTGCTTTTTTATCTTTTTCAGTTTTGATTTTTGCATTGGCATCGTAACCTTTTACTTCTGTTGGATTTTCAAGAATTCCCCCTGCTCCTACTACATAATCTTTATTGATTTTAATCGTAACATCAAAGTCCGAGAACGGTGCATGGAATTCTCTTCCTAAATAATCGAAAGTTGCCCATCCATCATAATCATATTCTGAAATTTTAGGATACCATTGCGTCATGGTCATATCAACACCTTCTTTGTTATTTCTTCCGCTTCTTCTGATCTGCTGAGGTATCACGGCATCCCATTCCATTGTGAAATTGGTTGTTGAATTTGGCTTGATAGGTTCTGCCAGATAAACCTTCATGATCGTTTCCTGAATTTCAAACTTAAGGTTTTGTCCGTTTTGTTTGATCCAGTGAATATTTTGAGCTCCTTCTTCGCTTTTCGGAATAGAAGCCAATCTTGAAACTCCATCTTTTTGCAATCTTGAGTCACCATTTTTTCCTTGGCTTGCCACTCTTTGATCCATCATTGAATTGGGCTTAAAAGCATTCCAATATAAATGGAAATAAACAACATTCAATTCGTCCGGAGAGTTGTTGGTATATTCTAAAGTTTGATTTCCCTGATAAGTAAATTTTTCCGCATTAACATCAATATCCATCTTGTACTTCGCAGCCTGCTGATAATAAGGCGTCTGCTGTGCCTGAAATTGAGAAATGATAAATGCAAATAGGATTGCAACCGATTTTTTCATTTAAAATTTTATTTTTTTAAAGATAAGTAAATTTTAAAAGAGCGTCAAATGCATTTAGTTGTGATAATTTATATATTTGAGTGAAAATAATTTATCATTCCATTGAAAAATTTAGCTTGTTACACTCTTATTTTCTGGGTTTGCATTTATTGTACACCAAAAAAACAAATTTCGTCTTCAGAGGATTCAAACATTAAATCTATCATAGAAAACGAAAAGCTCAATATTTTATATAGAGGCATAAAAAACTATTTGACAATTTATATCCCAAATTCGGATAGTATTAAAGTAAGCGGATTAGGAGTTTATAAAGAGCAGAAAAATAAATATTACATTACTCCTGCTGCAGGAACATCAATGGAAATCACAATAATTAAATTTAGTAAAGGCAAAGAAATAGTTGAAAAAAGAGAATTTCGAATATTAAACATTGAAAAACCTTTCGCAAGTATCAAAAACAAAATAGGAAAAATTACTTTGTCGAAGGAAGAGCTTGCTAATTCTAAGATAGAATATTACATACCTCAGTTTGTTATGAAATTAGGAAAGGTGGGGAAATTTCGCTATCAAATTAATGCTGAAGAACCAGTGGTTAATTATGGAGATGAATTTAATAAATCTGTTAAGGAAAAGATTTATAATATGAAATCTGGTGACATTATGACTATTGACAATCTAAATTTTAACCCAGAATTACAAAATGTTGACTTAAAAAAAGTAGCTGAATTAGTAGTTCGCATTAAATAAAATACAGTTGTACTATTCGTTTTTAAACAAAATCAATTTTTTAATCAAAGTAATCTGCCCCAAATGATAATAAGAATGTTCAATCATTCCATCAATATTTCTAAGATAAGTTCCGTATTTTTCATCAACAAAAATTTCATCCATTTTAGAATCTGGCATTTGCTCTAATAATGTCACAAACTTTTCAGAATCCATCCATAATTGATTTAATAATTCTTCCCACTGCTCCTGAGATTCAATAGACGGAAGATCAAAACTGTATTTATCTTTAATCTCAAGATTGCCACCTTCAAACACATTAATAAGTCCTGCAATATAATAATGAATATGAAAAGTAAGCATTGCAATTGTATTCAAAGAACCTACTTTCGTTGTTGCGTGATCCCAAAAGACATCTTTAAGCTGATCTTTAAAATTGGTATTTGCGATCCAAAAACCATCAAGCAAAACCTCTCTGAATCTTTTTGATAATTGTGAAACTGAACTCATTATTTTTAATTTTTTTAAAGATAAAGTTTTCTTAAACACGAATAACACAAATGAAAAAGCACAATTTTTAGACACAAATGAAATTCGTGTTATTCATGAAAAAAATTAGTGTTATTTGTGTTTAAAGAAAATAAAAAACCTCAAATGCAGAACATTTGAGGTTGATATTTAGTATAGAATCAAAATTATTTTTTAGCCGTTTGTTTTTTACCGCTTTCCAAGATCTTTTCTAAAATTTTCAAGGTGATCAGATATGTTGGTTTTACTCCTGTAAGTCCTAATCCACCTGAAGATAATGTACTTCCTGTTTCCAAAGGATTATCGGAAGCATAGTAAGCGTAACAAACAAAAAGATCCGGTGCAATATGATGTCTGATTTTAGACGCCACCTGAATTGCTTTCTGATAATGCGCACCTTCCATTTCCAGTCCGATTGCTTTCCATGAAGTATGCATGAAATATGATAAAATATCTCTGTTTTGAAGTGATGTTCCTAAAACAGTGATCATCGTTCCTTCAAAAGCTTTTAATTCATCATCTTTAAAATCATCCAGTTTCAAAGCATTTTCAAAAGGATAGTTATCTGCCGTTCCTTCAAAAATATGAGACGTAGGAATCATAATATCTCCTTTTGCGCCTTCTAAGATTCCGGCTTTTCCCATAATCGAAACAGATTTCACCTTCATCATATATACTTCTCCTTTATGCTCGAAAGGTCTCAATAATTCATCCATTACTTCAAAGGCCTGTTCTCCGAATGCATAATCAAAAACCATAATCACATCGTCTCCATCATATTTAATATGACCGAACGGTGTATTTTTAAGTTCTGTTTTACTTAAGTCGATGATCTGAACGTCTATATTACTTCCGCTTTTGTCATCAATATAAATTAAACCTTGGTCTAATGCATATTTAGAAACCTTATCACGAAGCTCTTTCTTGTCGGAAATATCTCCGTACATTTTATAGTCTACTTCTTTGTGATCTTTTTTCTTTAACGCATCATTTCCGTACAGCATATTCTTCACAGAGTGCATGTTCGCAGAAATAATATGTAACGGACGCATGTGAAGGTTGTTTTCAAATAAAACCTCTTTCACTTTATGAGCCCATTTTTCACCAAAGTAATGGTGACCTACTCTTTCCTTTAATATAGCACTGAAATGAATTTCTCTTTCTCTACTTTGTTTAGCATCTTCTAAACTTACTTTTCCTAAGTTATAGATAATCTTAAATAAACGATCCGGATTGTTATCGTCTCCGAAAGTATTATATGCTCTCAACGTTTCGTCAAAAGTTCTTCCTATTAAAGAAGATAAATGAATAAGAGCAACCTCTTTTTCCTTTCTTGTGAATTGTTTTTCGCCTTTTACTACTTCTTCAATAATTTTAAAAGCACGTGTCGGCTTCCAGTTTTCATCTTGGATGAACGCCAGATTACGGATTTTATCTGCTTCTATAAATAAGAAGGTTAAGTGGGTAAGAATGTCATAAATTTCAGAACGCCCCAAAAGAACTTCGATATTCATCTGGTGTTCGTCTATTCTGTAACAGTTTCTTCTTCTCTTTTTAGGTACAATTGGTTCGAAACTTCCTTTATCAAAACCCTCATCTGATGTAAGATGAATAAAAGCACATTCCTCAATTCCCTCCGGAAGTCTGTCTAAAACATACATCAAACCATCTAGCTCCAATTTGTTTGGAACATTCATGGTACCATAAATTTCAGGATTGATTGTTTTCAACAAACTTCTAATACTTTCTCCAGAAACACCCGCTGGCTTGAAAAATCCTCTATAAAATAAATGTCTCATAGAGATGTATAGTCTTTCAATTGCCTCTGTTGTTTCTCTTGCTCTAGAATTTGTCATAAAATAAATTTCACACAAATATACGAAATCTCCCCTCAACTTATTTTAAGTATCTTTTAACAAACCACTTAACATAATAAGGATTTGATGAGGTTGAAAAATTAAATTATTGTTTAAATTTTTATAAATTTCACAGACACCCCTAAAAAAATAAGGGTAAAAATATTTTGAATCTATTTTTTTTGTAAATTTGCCCCACAAAATACAACCTTAATATGTCAACTTTAAGATTTAAAGCATTAGAAACATTACCATTCAAGGACTTTAGAAAAGATAATTCAGTAGAAATTCCTGCGAAATTGTCAGAATTATTTTGTGAAAATGTATTCTCTGAGAACACAATGAGAGAATATTTAACAAAAGAAGCATTCCAATCTATTATGGATGCTATTAAAAAGGGAAGTAAAATCCAGAGATTAATTGCAGATCAGGTAGCAGTAGCTATGAAAGATTGGGCAATGAGCAAAGGAGTAACGCACTACACGCACTGGTTTCAGCCTTTAACAGGAAGTACTGCAGAAAAGCACGATTCATTCTTCACACCAATTGAAGGTGGTAGAGCAATCGAAAGATTCAGCGGCGGAATGTTGATTCAACAAGAGCCTGATGCATCTTCTTTCCCGAACGGAGGAATCAGAAATACTTTCGAAGCTAGAGGATATACTGCTTGGGATCCTACATCTCCTGCTTTTATTATGGGAACTACTCTTTGTATTCCTTCAATCTTTATCTCTTACACAGGAGAAACTTTAGATTATAAAGCACCTCTTTTAAGAGCTTTGAATGCTGTGGATGAAGCTGCAACAAACGTAATGCAGTATTTCGACAAAAATGTAACAAAAGTAACTCCTACTTTAGGTTGGGAGCAAGAATATTTCTTGGTTGACTCTGCATTATACCAATCTCGTCCTGACTTGGTATTAACAGGGAAAACTTTATTAGGCCACTCTCCTGCAAAAGGACAACAGCTAGATGACCATTATTTCGGTTCAATTCCTACAAGAGTAATGAACTTCATGAAAGAATTGGAGATCGAATGTATGAAATTGGGTATTCCTGTAACAACAAGACACAACGAGGTGGCTCCAAACCAATTTGAGCTGGCTCCAATGTTTGAAGAAGTAAACGTTGCAGTAGACCACAACTCTTTGTTGATGGATGTTATGGCAAGAATTGCTCACAGACACCATTTTCATATTTTATTCCACGAAAAACCATTCGCAGGAGTAAACGGAAGCGGAAAGCACAACAACTGGTCTTTAGCTACTGATACAGGTGAAAACCTATTAAGCCCAGGGAAAAATCCTAAGAAAAACTTACAGTTCTTAACATTCTTCGTTAATGCAATTAAAGCAGTTCATGAATATGCTGATCTTTTAAGAGCAAGTATCGCATCTGCAAGCAACGACCACAGATTAGGTGCTAATGAAGCTCCACCGGCAATTATTTCTGTATTTATCGGAAGTCAGTTGTTCAGAGTGTTGGAAGAATTGGAAAAAGTAACTGAAGGAAAACTTTCTCCGGACGAAAAAACAGATCTAAAACTAAATGTAGTTGGAAAAATTCCTGAAATTCTATTAGATAACACTGACAGAAACAGAACGTCTCCATTTGCATTTACAGGAAATAAATTTGAGATCAGAGCGGTAGGTTCTTCTGCAAACTGTGCAGAATCTATGACAGTAATGAACACAATTGCTGCAAAACAATTAAACGACTTCAAAAAAGAAGTGGATGCTTTAATTGAAACAGGATTGAAGAAAGACGAAGCTATTTTCAACGTATTAAGAGAATACATCAAGCAATCTAAAAACATTATGTTTGAAGGTGACGGATACTCTGACGACTGGGCAAAAGAAGCTGAGAAAAGAGGTCTTAACAACTTAAAAACTACTCCAGAAGCTCTTAAGCAGGAAATGGATCAGAAGTTTGTAGATCTTTATGAGGAAATGGGAATTTTCACTCACAGAGAAGTTGAAGCAAGAAACGAGATCAAATTAGAAAAATATTCTACAGTTATTGATATTGAAGCAAGAGTTTTAAGTGATATCGCAAGAAACCACATTATTCCTTCTGCTTTAAATTATCAAAACAGATTAATTGAGAACGTAAAAGGTCTTAAGGAAATTTTTGAAGACAAAGAATTCAAAAAATTAGCAAAAGAACAAATGAGTTTAATTACTCAGATTTCTGAAAACATTTCTAAAATCAAGTTAGGTGTTGAGGATCTTATGAAAGCGAGAGAAGCTGCAAAAGCAACGTCTGACAGCCAAAAACAGGCAGAAGTATACTGCACGAATGTAATTCCATTATTTGACCCGATCAGAGAAGCGTCTGACGATCTTGAAATGATGGTTGATGATGAGCTTTGGCCAATGACGAAATATAGAGAAATGTTATTTACAAGATAACATCTGTAAAGTTCCATATTAGTTAAACTCCTCGGTTTTTCCGGGGAGTTTTTTTTGATTTATTAACAGTCTGAAAATTGGAGTTTTAAAAACTCGACTATGATTAATAAAGGAAATATCAATTATTATGTTAAAGAATCATAATAAAAAAAACCGCACACTCACCAAAAATGGGACGTAGCGGTTTGTTTTTCTTTAACATACTTAAAGTATATGTTAAAATATGTTAAATACCGAACCTGATAATAATCATATCGGGCTCGTTTTACTCGGAATCTCTACTTTTGTAAGGCTTTTGAAATAAATATCCCTTTAACACGGTAATAAATATGTATATGAAGAAAAGAGTTTTGTCTTATTTAGTAGCTTTAGTTTCTACAGTCTCACTACAATCTTGCGTTACAAATTATGTAGTTTCAAAACCAGCAACTTACTCTAAAGAATACAAAACAGATGCCAAACTAGCTTCACTAGATACAAACAAAATGGAGCAGGATAAGCAAAAACTTATTAACTCTTTTCTAGCAGAAAAAGCGGCATCTATAGCAAATGCAAAAAATTCTATTAAAAATGCAGGCATTGCTAAAGTAGTAAAATACAACAAAACAATAGACAATATTCTAACGGAAGCTGAAACATACCTGGGAACTCCTTACAGATATGGAGGAATGACGAGAAACGGTATAGATTGTTCAGCTTTTGTGCTTTCTGTATTCGGAGCAGCTGCAGGGCTTAGCTTACCAAGAGTAGCAGCCTCTCAGTCTCAGGAAGGAGAAAAAATAGAAAAAGAGAATCTTCAGAAAGGTGATCTAATTTTCTTTTCTCACGGTAGAAGAATTTCTCACGTAGGTATTGTAGAAAGTGTTTCTGAAGAAGGTGAAGTAAAATTCATCCATGCAGCCACTTCAAAAGGTGTTATGATTTCTTCTCTTAATGATTCTTATTGGGGACCTAAGTTCAGATTCGCAAAAAGAGTGATCAACGAAAACGGAGAAGCTTACAACAACCTAGCTGCAACAACAGCAACAGCCGCAACAAGTTTTTAATTTTAAATAATTGATTTAAATAATGAAGCCATCAAAATTTTTGATGGCTTTTTTATTGTTGATGAGGTTTTCGTTGATTTGAAATCCATCCTTTCAGAGAAGGGAAATTTTAGTATCCCTAATACTAACTTCTAATATCTAGTATCTAGTATCTAGTATCTAGTATCTAGTGTCTAGTGTCTAGTGTCTAGTGTCTAGTGTCTAGTATCTAGCTTCTAAAACTAGCTATTTCTCTCTATTTGTATATCGAGCTTATATAACAGACCATGCACCTCAGAAAGGGAGAATTTAGCCTTTTTAAGCTTGTTAATATTCGGATCTATGGAATAGTTGATGGAAGTCCTGAAATCTGTTTTCTCAAGGTTTGCATTCACAAATACAGCGCCTGCAAGATCACAGTTGGTAAATACTGAGTTTGAAAGATCGCACTCTTCAAAATCAACTTCAATTAGTTTTGAATTTTTGAAAAGCGTCTTTTTAATCGTTGTTTTATAGAAGGTGGAATTATTCAAAGAGCATTCATCAAATTTAAATGACAATCCAAATTCATTACAATCACTAAATTGAAGTCCAAACATTTTACATCCTTTAAAAATCACATCACGGAAAGCCGTGTTTGAAAGCTTTGCCATACTTAAATTGCATCCGATGAATTCACAGTCTGTAAATTTAAATTCGGATAGATTTGCGTATTCAAAATTACAATTGAGGAAAGTGCAGTTTTCATATTCGCCTTTTACAATAGGGCGTTCTGAATAATTTATATTTTGGAAATCCTGATCGGAGACATATCCATGTTTCATAATGACAAATAACGTGTCAATAAATTTGACATTGACTTTTTAAATTCTTAAATTATAGTTTAACCGATAATAAAATTGTTGTTTTAATTTCTAACCTTCAATGTGGAAACCTTACCGTTATTTAGAGTTACATTAACAATAAAAACTCCATGATTTCCAATTTCAAAAGAATATTTCTGAGCATTGGCTTTCGCATTTAAAATCTTTCTTCCTGAAACATCAAGGACTTCTATCTTTGCAATTTTCTCAGTTTTTGAAACGATTGAAAAGCCACTACCCTCTTTAAATACAGAAACACCAGTCTCTTTAACGGCTTCGTTCGTACTCAAAACTGTAGTTCCATATTTAGCCAAATTAATAATTCCTGCTGCATTCTTATAAGGAAAATAAAGATCATTTCCATAGACTACAAATTTGGAATCCTGAACACCTTGCCCATTATCCGGATTCGGCATTACTGTCATATTTTGTCCATCATATTTTGCCAGATAATTAACACTTCCGGACGTATATATAAAAAACAGATTTCCATTGAATTCTATAAAGCTCATTCCTATGCCTTTATCAGAAGTGGAAAGGTTTGGTATCAAAGAAATACTTCCTGCTGAATATTTACCTAACAAGTACTTATTATTACTATCCTGATATTGAAAGTAGATATTGTTTCCAAATAATACAGGTCTTCCAACAACTCCTTTATCAGTTACAGCAACTTTATTGATCTGAGTTCCCCCTGTACCATCGAAAATTGAAAGTTTATTATCAATAATTGTATAAGCCTTTGAATTATCAATAACTGGTTTAAATTGTGACCATTCCGCATTATAAGGCTGCGTAAAAAAATATGATAAAGTATTAGTTGCAGGAGTATAATTTGCAAGATGATAATTTACCCATGGAGCTCCCGGAGTACTTTGAGTAGCATACTCCAGTTTAAAATATAAAGCATTATTAAGATTAAAAATGCCTCCTTTATAAGGAGAATTACCATCAAGTAAGGTTATATTTGTTCCATCAAATTTCGCAATATGATCAGATGAAATTGGAGTCGTTCCGGTAGCATAACAAAAATAGAGTTCATTATTAAAAACCAAAGCCCAGTCACCTAATTTTTGATCATGCCATGAAGGCGTAGAATTATTAATATTTAGATTATTAATTTTAGTAAGCAATTGACCGTCAAAAGAATATATATGAGGAACAGTAGGAAGAATATAGGATTGACCAACACGGGGTGAACTCCTGGCACCTTTCAAAATCAATTTTCCTTGGTACAGAACAGGCTCATATTCACTCCCGTTATCCCCAATCTGTATTCCCCTGTATGAAAAAACAAAATCAGGATTTAAAAATACATTTTGGGTAGTCCCGTCATATGTAATCAAATAATCCTGATTTAAGTATTCGAAAAGATGGCTGGTATTATGAATATAGTCATAGCTATAACACAGTTTATTATTATAAACAAACATACTGCCGTCTAATTTACCTTCAATAGGTTGATTATTATACATAGGTACTGGAAGATCCGTAATAGATGTACCATCAAATTTCAACAATATACCACTTTTAGAAAAAAATAAAGAATTATTATAGACTATTCCATTTGAATTGTAATTATCTGTATTAGGGAGAATAGCGACAGATTGTGCAGACAATCCTAAATATTGAATTATCGCAAAAAATAAATATCTTTTTTTCATGGTAAAATAATTTTATCACAAATATAATTTATTTCAAATACTTAAGAAAACTAAACCAAGCTGTTCTTATCAGCGTAATTTAATTTAAAGAAAATAAAAGTCATAATTGAAAAGGCTAATAATGAACTTCCACCATAACTAAAGTACGGCAACGGAATCCCAACGGTCGGGAAAAGCCCCATAACCATGCCTAAATTGATCGTAAAGTGCATCAAAAGAATCGAGGCAAAACAATACCCGAAAACTCGATTAAATATAGATTTCTGCTGTTCTGCGAGATAATAGATCCTTCCGATGTAAACCATGTAGCAAAGCACAAGAACAGCACTGCCAACAAAGCCCCATTCTTCACCCACAGTACAGAAAATATAATCGGTTTCCTGCTCTGGAACAAATTTTCCTTGCGTAACAGAACCTTCACGATACCCTTTCCCTAAGATTCCTCCCGAGCCGATCGCTGTTTTAGAATATAATAAGTTGTAACCGGAAGTGTCTCTAAATGCTTTTTCACCTTTAAAAAGAACTTCAATTCTTTCTCTCTGGTGCTTTGGAAGTTTTTCTAAAATATATGGTGAGCCAAAAGCCAGCCCGCATAATAAAGCAATAGACCCAATAATACTCGCGATGGAAATTACATCCCAAGACATTTTATAGTAATTCATGGCAATCCATCCTGCTGCAATCACTAAAATAGCAACAACAACATAAATAGGATTTATAGCTAAGGATACCAAGAAAACTCCCGCAAAAAGGAAACCAATTCCGAAAAGCAAACCACTCAATCCTTCTCTGTATAAAGCAATAAAAAATGCCGTAAAAACCAATAAGGAACCTACATCGGGAATTGCCAAAACAACAACCGCAGGAATAGCAATAATCGCCAATATAGTTAAAAGCGATCTTCTGTTACTTAAATTAAAATCCGGTCCGGAAACATAATTGGCCACCATAAGTGTAGTCCCAATTTTTGCAAACTCTACAGGCTGCATGGTAAAACTTCCGAATTTATACCAGTTCTTTTGCCCTAAAATCTCTTTACCAAAAGGAAAAAGACCAATAAGTAATAAGACTCCGCCGATATAAAAAATACCTGCCATATTTTCGAAAAACTTACTTCTTCCAAAAAAGATGATAAGTCCCACGAATACCGAAATACCGAAAAAAACCAATTGCTTTTCTCCTAATTTCTGGTCAACACTGTAAATATTCGCAATGGCAAAAATGCAAAGCATGAAGTATAAACCAAGACCCAACTTATCTATTCCCTCTGTCCATTTCATTGCTTCGTGGTTTTGATGTTTTTGGTCTCTTCGTCTATCTTTTTCTGCAGTTTCGCTTTCTGTTCTTTAATAAAATTAAGGCTATCCTGAATTTTTTTCAGTTTTACAGAATCCGGTTTTGGATCTACATACAATCCTTTACGTTTTAAATCTGCGATCCATTGTCTTTTATATTCAGGCATAAAGCTTGAAGTGATCATTTTTTTGTAAAGATTTTCTCTTTTCAGATCTCCTGTAATATATTTTTCAGCAATTACGGTACAAGCCGGCCCCGCCCAAGTTGCTCCAAAACCAGCGTGTTCCATTACGGCAACAACAACTATTTTAGGTTTATCAGCCGGAGCGATCAACACGAAAATCGAGTTATCTTTTCCCTGAGGAACCTGTGCAGTACCTGTTTTTGCTAATTGCGTAAAGTCGTTTGATTTTAATCCTCTTGCTGTTCCTCTTAAAACTACGGCTTCCATTCCTTTTAGAACAGGCTCAAAGTGTTTTGGATCAACAAGTGTTTTATGTTTAGTTTTAAATCTTTTGTCTGGATTTGGTTTTCCATCAATTGCTTTTACGATATGAGGCGTATAATACCATCCTTTATTGGCAATAGCTCCAACATAATTGGCCAATTGCAAAGGTGTTACCAAAACATCTCCCTGCCCCATTCCGTTGAAAACAGCTCCGGTAGCCAAAGCATCCCAGTTTTTAGGATCTTTTTTAGCTCCACTTGCTTTATAGATGGACTGCATTCTCTTTTCATAAAACTCACCGGAAGGAATTCTGCCTTTAGCTCCAACAGCTAAGTCATTATTTAAAAATTCCCCTACTCCAAAGCTATTCAGGATTTTTTTCCATTCATCAACTCCTTTTGACGGATTTCCCGGATATTTATTCATAATTGCTAAGTAAGCATATGAAAAATAACAGTTACTTGAAATCTGTATTGCCGGTATCAAAGGATCTGCTCCGCCGTGACCTTTAATTCTTAATCCTCTGTAATTAAATCCTCCTCCACAAGGAAATACTGTATTTTCATCCATTACTCCCATCTGCATTGCAGAAAGAGCCGTTAATAATTTGAAAGTTGAACCTGGTGGATAAGCCGCCTGAAGCGATCTGTCAAAAGTTGGTTTATTTTCGTAAAGCGTGTCTTTTGATAATGCGTATAAATTTCTAGATTTATTAGGGCCCGTGAAAACATTGGGATCAATATCTGGTCCCGTTGCTAAGGTTAAAATTTCACCGTTATTCGGATCGATGGCGACGATGGCTCCGTGTTTATTCACAAGCATTTCTTCGGCCATTCTTTGAAGGTCGTAATCAATGGTAAGCGTAATATCTTTACCTGTTACTACATCTTTATCTAAAGTTCCATCTTTGTAAGAACCAATATTTCTAAGTCTGATATCTTTCTGAATATATTTAATTCCCTTTATTCCACGAAGTTCTTTTTCGTATGATTTTTCAACTCCGGATTTTCCTGCGAAATCTCCCGGTAAATAATAGGTAGAATCTTTTTTAATATCTCTTTCATTCACCTCACTCGTATAACCCAACAAGTTTCCGGAAGTAGAAACTTCATACTGACGCTGAGGTCTTGAAACAATACTGAAAGCAGGATATTTAAATATAATTTCCTGTACTCTGGCAATATCTTCTCTGCTGAGGTCTTTCAAAAAAGTCATCGGAGTCAGCTTAGAATAATATTTTTCTTTTTTAATGATATTAATTCTTTTAATGAAATCATTCTTATCGATTTTCATTAAGCTGCAAAAAGCCAATGTGTCAAAATCAGGTTTCATTAAGGCTTGAGTAAACGAAATTTCATAAGCCGGCTGGTTGCCCACCATTATCTTACCGTTTCTGTCGAAAATTACTCCTCTCTGGGGAATAACATACTCCGTTTTAATGGAAGTATTGGCCGCATTAAGTGCATAACGGTCGGTAAACAACTGCAAATAAGCAAGTCTCGCCACAAAAATAAGAGCGATAACAGCAAGGGCGGAAAAGATTTTTAAATAACGTGTGTTCAAACTTTTTGTTTGATTTTAAATATTAATGCGTAAATAACGATAAATATAAATGAAATTACGCTTGTTACCAACACATTAAGTAATATTTCAAAAATTCTGCTAAACTTAAAGAATTCAATATATTGTACGAAAAGTTGGTGCAAGAATATACTTGAAAACAGAAACACTAAAAACTGCGCCCATTGAAGGGATTGAAAAGAGAAAAAGTCTGTAGATGTATCTGTAGATGTTCTGAAAATCAAGGTTCTGTAATAAGCAATCAAAGTGGTTGCAAATGCATTAATTCCCCATGTAGACAAGAATGCATCAACAGAAAGCCCGATTAAGAAACTTAAAGCTAAAAATTGATATTTATTTCTGAAAAAAGGATAAAACATAACGAACACAGGATATAATACCGGAGTATATTTTCCGAAAATAACAATCCTGTTCAATACAAAGATCTGTAATGCAACAAGAAATATCATGATTAATATGTCCGTAAATAAAGTCCTGCTAATCATTTTCCTTTTTTATTACAGCTTGCATTGTATCCTGAATCTTTTGAACTTCAGCTTTCTTAAGGTTCTTAACAACGAAAATTTTATTCAGAGCGCCCATTTTTTCACTAAGCTCAACTGAAATATCCCAAAAACCTGTTTTATTATCAACGGAGTAACCCGCAATTGTACCAATCATCACTCCTTTAGGGAAAATTGCCGACTTACCGTCTGTTACAACGCTGTCACCAATTTTCAAGGCTACATATTTAGGAACGTCTGCCAAGTGCATTACTCGGGAGTTATCACCACTCCAAGTTAATGTTCCAAAATATCCTGAGTTTTTAAGAGCAGCATTAATTCTGATTGTATTTACACTTAAAACAGATTGAACCAACGCATAACTATCTGTAGAATTAATAACGATTCCCGCGATACCTCTCGGAGCCATAACTCCCATTTGAGGATAAACGCCGTCTCTTCTACCACGGTTAATGGTAAAATAGTTGTTTCTTCTATTAATACTGTTGAAAACTATCTCTCCGTCTACAAATGTATAAATTTGTCCTCCTCCTAAAGTATCATGAACTTTTCTGAATACCGGATTCTTGGCGCCCTCTTTTCCGTAGAGTTCCACCATCAAAGCCTTATTTTGAGCTACAAGATCTTCGTTGACCTGTTTTAGCTTAAGATAAGTAACTCCCTCATCAATATATCCGGAAACCCTAGAGTTTAACGCAGCCGACTGGCCGGCAACCCAAGATCTCTGCATGGCATTCTTAGAGAATATCAGAACCAGAGCAATGATTTGCAAGAAAATAAAGAAGACAAAAAGAGAGTTCTTCGAAAATAATCTCAGCAAAAATCCCATTCAGATAAAGTGTCGTAAAAGTTAAAATTATTTAATTAAGAAATTGAATTTATCCATATTCTTAAGCGCAATACCCGTTCCGCGAACTACAGCTCTTAACGGATCTTCTGCCACGAAAACAGGAAGACCTGTCTTCTTGTGCAGTCTGTCTGCCAAACCTCTCAATAAAGCACCACCCCCAGCAAGATAAATACCTGTTTTATAGATATCAGCTGCCAATTCCGGAGGTGTTAAAGAAAGAGTTTCCATTACAGAATCTTCAATTCTGATGATAGATTTGTCAAGCGCACGAGCAATTTCTTTATAGCCAACCATAATTTCTTTTGGCTTACCAGTGATAAGGTCTCTACCTTGCACCGGGATATCTTCAATATCAACATCAAGATCTTCAACAGCAGAACCAACTTCAATTTTCACTCTTTCAGCTGTTCTTTCTCCGATGTAAAGATTATGGTGAGTTCTTAGGAAATAAGCAATATCATTTGTAAATACATCACCTGCAATTTTCACAGATTTATCACAAACAATACCACCTAAAGCTACCACAGCAATTTCTGTAGTACCGCCACCTATGTCGATGATCATATTTCCTTCAGGTTTTTGAACATCAATCCCAACTCCTATTGCAGCTGCCATTGGTTCGTAAATCAACCTTACTTCTTTTGCATTTACTTTTTGAGCAGAATCTCTTACTGCTCTTTTTTCAACCTCCGTAATTCCGGAAGGAATACAGATAACGATTCTTAAAGCAGGCTGAATAAATCTACCCTTGATCCCAGGAATTTTTTTGATAAACTCCTTGATCATGTGCTCAGAAGCGTGGAAATCTGCAATTACACCGTCTTTCAAAGGACGGATCGTCTTAATATCTTCGTGAGTTTTCCCCTGCATATGCTTCGCCTGTTCACCTACCGCGATCGGTTTACCGGTAGAACGCTCAATTGCAACAATTGAAGGCTGATCTATAACAATTTTATTATTATGGATGATAAGCGTGTTGGCAGTTCCTAGGTCTATCGCAATTTCTTGCGTAAACATATCGAATAAACTCATATTTTTCTTCTGATTTTAAGATTACAAAGATATAAATTTAACGTCACTAACGAAATTCCATAAGCATATAATTTGGTTAAAATTTTATTAAATTTTTCAATATTCTATTAACTTTTGCATTAATCAATTACAGACTTTAAGTGAAATAAGGTTTAAGATACTTTTGGATAGAAGTTAGAAGTCGGAAATTGGACCTTTATTAGTAATAAAAAGGCAAATTTGCTCATTAAAAAATCATCAAATTAAATTTTGAAATTATTTTAGCACAAAACCTGAAATTTTCATTTTTCATACCAATTCAAAGCTTATTTAGAAGCATCCCAAAATAGTTTTTTACGATAATTATCATATACATTATCAGAAAGGGGTTAACAAAAAAAGCGTTAAATTTGCAACGCTTATGTTACAATATTCCAATATAAATCAAACTTCAAATTTTGCGGTTCTTTCTATAAGCTACGAAAAGGCTGATGGAGAAACTCGCGGGAAATTTGCATTTTTTGATGAAAATATTAAAAATTTTGTCTCCCGAATTCATGATGAAAATTTAGGCGATGCTTTTGTGGTTTCCACTTGTAACAGAACCGAAATTTACACCACTTCTCCGAATTACCTTTTGGTAGCCGAAGAATACTGTAAAACGATCGGGGTAAATATCACAGATTTTCTTCAGTTTGCCAATATTTTAACCAAAGAAGAAGCTTTGAAGCATCTGTTCAGAGTTGCTGCAGGTTTGGAAAGCCAGATCATTGGTGACTTCGAAATTATCGGGCAAATCAAAAAAGCTTACAATCGTTTTAAAAAAGAAAGACAGAATTCTAATCCTTATCTGGAAAGAGCAATCAACTCGGCGATCCAGATCTCGAAGAGAATTAAAAACGAAACAGGAATCTCCAACGGAGCTGCTTCAGTTTCTTATGCTGCTGTTCACTATATTTTAAACAGTCAAAAAAGAATTACCGAGAAAAATATTCTTTTACTTGGAGTTGGAGAAATTGGACAAAATACGGTTGAAAATCTTGTAAAACATGTTTATCAGCCCAAAATAAAAATAGCAAACAGAACTCAGGAGAAAGCTGAAAAGATATCTGAAAAATATAATATTCCTCATGTTGACTATTCTGATTTTGACAACGAGTTGAAAAACACAGATATCCTTATCGTTGCTACCGGAGCCAAAAAACCTATCATCAATGCTTCTCACTTCCCGAACGGAAAAGAAACATTAATTATCGACCTTTCCATTCCTCATAACGTAGATAAAGATGTTACGACGAATGAAAATGTAACTTTAGTTGATGTTGATGAGCTTTCAAAACAGATTCAGGAAACTATTCAACAGAGAGAAAAAGAGATCCCAAAAGCCGAATCTATTATCAAAGAAATGGCAAAAGAGTTTCTTGAGTGGGAAAAAAAGAGAAAACTAGCACCAAATATTCACCATTTCAAAGCCGTTCTTAAGAATATGGAACGCAACGAGATGCATAATTTTTACAGAAAAAATAAATATATAAACATCACAGATATGGAGCTTTCTGAGAAAATGATCCAGAAAATCACCAATCGTTTTGCAAAATATATCATCGATAATCCTTGGAAAGCCGAAGAAATTAGTAAATTAATGCACGAAATATTAGTTGAACAACCAAACAACGAATTCAATGAAAAGCATTAGAATCGGAACGAGAAATTCCGCACTTGCACTTTGGCAGGCAAGAGAGGTTGCCAGGCACCTACAAAACAATAATTATTTAACCGAGATTGTACCTATCGTTTCTTCTGGCGATAAAAATCTTAATCAACCGCTTTATTCTTTAGGAATCACAGGTGTTTTCACGAGAGATCTGGATATTGCATTATTAAATGATGAGATCGACATTGCCGTTCACTCTTTAAAAGATGTACCTACCCTTTTACCTGAAAATGTTGAGCTTATCGCTTACTTGGAAAGAGATTTTCCTCAGGATGTATTAATAAGAAAGGAAGCATCCAGAACGAAAGAGTTTCACGAGTTGAAATTGGCAACAAGCAGCTTAAGAAGAAGAGCTTTTTGGTTAAGAAACTATCCTCACGCTGAGTTTTCAGACATTCGTGGAAATATCCAGACTCGTCTTCAAAAATTAGAAGATCAGGATTTTGACGCTACCATTTTATCTCTGGCAGGAATCAAAAGAATGAAAATGGACATTGATTATGAGATGCTTCCATTAATGATCCCCGCTGCGTCACAAGGTATAATTGCTGTTGCAGGACATTCTGACAAGAAAGAAATCAACGAAATTTTAAGCAAAGTAACAAATCATAAACCAACGCAAATCTGTGTTGAGATCGAAAGAAATTTCCTAAGCACTCTGGAAGGAGGCTGTACCGCACCAATCGGAGCGTTTGCTGAATTTTTCGGAGATCAGATTCGTTTTAAAGCTGCACTTTGTTCATTAGACGGAAAAAACTGCATTGCTACAGACGAAAATTTCGAATACAATGAATCTGAAAATTTTGGAGAAAAATTTGCAAAAATCGTTCTCGAAAACGGAGGAAAAGAATTGATGGCCGAAATTAAAGCTTCTTATTAAGAACTTTTAAGCATATTTGTACCTTTATATTTTAACGTACAAAATAATGAAAAAGGCTCTGTTTTTATTGCTCCTCGCATTCTGTGTGTTTACTGCAAATGCACAGAATAAATTTGCGCTTCAATTATCTAACGCCGCTTTGGGGATTATCGACAAGACGATCACCTACGACCCTACTTATTTTATCCTTACCTATCCCAATGGAGATGTTCCTTCGGATAAAGGCGTATGCACAGATGTTGTTATCAGAGCCTACAGAAAAGTTGGTATTGATCTGCAAAAAGAAGTTCATGAGGATATGGCGAAAAACTTTTCAAAATATCCAAAGACTTGGAAGTTAAAAAAGCCAGACACCAATATTGATCACAGAAGGGTTCCTAATTTGATGGTCTTCTTTTCTAAATTTGGAAAAGTAAAATCAATTGAAACCAATCCTACACTTTATATTCCGGGCGACATTGTTACTTGGGTTTTACCCGGCAACCTTACCCATATTGGAATTGTTGTGAATAAAAAATCTGCCGACGGAAAAAGGTTTTTGATCGTACATAATATAGGAAGCGGACAGGTTATGGAAGACGTACTTTTCAAATATACTATTACAGGACATTATCAATACTCTAAATAAGCTACTTTTATGAAAAATCTTTTTTATGCTTTATTCGTATTGATAATTTGCTCTACGAAGGCTCAAACCAATGAATTTAAAATAATTAATAAGCCTATTGATTATTCCGCGGAAAGAACGCGTTTAAGTTTGGAGTATCTTAAGGATCATTATCAGATTGTTCAAAAGTCTCCAACTATTTCACCTAAAATAATCGTCCTGCATTATACCGCAGGTGGAACCGTTGAAACCAACTATAAGTATTTCAATAAAACCTATTTGGAATCTGCCCGAAATGTTTTAAAAAAACAAAGTACATTAAATGTTTCTTCCCAGTTTATCGTAGACAGAGACGGCACCATCTATCAACTCATGGAGCCCAATATGTTTGCAAGACACACGATTGGTCTTAATTATTGCGCAATAGGAATTGAAAATATCGGAAGTAAACAGCAACCACTCACCGAAAAACAAATTGCATCGAATGCTCAGTTAATTAGATTTTTAACCAAAAAATACGATATAGAATATTTAATAGGACATTCAGAATATGGTATCTTTAGAAATTCTAAACTTTGGAAAGAAACTGACCCAAATTATTTTACAATAAAAGACGATCCGGGGAAAGATTTTATGAAAAAAGTAAGACTGTTAGTTACTGATTTACATTTAAAAGACAGACCTTAATGAAAATTTTATTTACCAAAAACATAGACCAATCCATTTTATCCCAACAATTAGGAGAGGATATTTTGGCGGATTGTGTTGAGGTTATTAAGACCAACTCTATTCGGATCAATTCTTTTGATTTAAAAAATTCTTCTCTTATTTTCACCAGTGTGAACGGTGTAACTTCTTTTTTTAAAAATCAATTTAAACCAAACGAAGATTTTACCGCTAAAAACTACAATAAAATATATTGTGTCGGCGAAAAAACAAAAAGAGAATTAAGAAAAAACGGTTTTGGAACTTTTAAGGTGTTGAAAAATGCCGAAACGCTTTCAAAATTCATCATCACCCATTGTCAGCATGAAAAGTTTCTTCATTTCTGCGGCAACTTAGCTATCGATGTTCTCGACAAAGAACTTCCGTTGCAAAATATCAAATACAATAAAGTCACAGTTTATAATACCGAAGAAATCAATCCTTTGGTACCTGAAAAATATCATGCTATAGTTTTTTTTAGTCCAAGTGGAGTTCGTAGTTTTGCAAAACTGAATTCTTTGGAAGGAATGACGCTTTTTTCGATCGGCGAAACCACTTCCAACGAACTAAGAAAATACACCCAAGAGAAGATTTATACTTCCGCGGGCAACAGTCTCGTATCTATCTTTGAATTAATACGAAAGACCGTTAAAAACAATCTTTAAAATGTGATTGCCCGAAAGCGATTGACGGCAGTAATAGTCTAATAAATTATGATTAAAAACGACCTATATTTAAAAGCACTTCGCGGAGAAACCGTAGAAAGACCGCCAGTTTGGATGATGAGACAAGCCGGAAGATATTTGCCGGAATTCATTGCTCTTCGTGACAAATATGACTTCTTCACGAGATGTCAGACTCCCGAATTAGCTTCTGAAATCACAGTACAACCGATCCGCAGATTTCCTTTGGATGCTGCTATTTTGTTTTCTGATATTTTGGTAGTTCCTCAAGCAATGGGAATTGATTTTAAGATGAAGGAAAATGTTGGTCCGTGGTTAGACAACCCGATCAGAACAATGGAAGATGTTCAGAATGTTATCGTTCCGGATGTGAATGATACTTTAGGATACGTTTTTGATGCGATTGAATTAACTTTGATAAAACTAGACAATGAAATTCCATTGATCGGTTTTGCAGGTTCTCCGTGGACGATCCTTTGCTACTGTGTGGAAGGAAAAGGAAGTAAAGCTTTTGATATTGCTAAGTCTTTCTGTTTCCAACAACCGGAAGCTGCTCATTTATTGCTTCAAAAAATCACAGATACTACGATTGCTTATCTTAAAAGAAAAGTAGAAAAAGGAGTTTCTGCGGTACAGATTTTTGATTCTTGGGGAGGAATGCTTTCTCCTGCAGATTATCAGGAGTTCTCTTGGCAATATATTAATCAAATTGTTGAGGCTTTAAGTCCGCTTTCTCATGTTGTGGTATTTGGAAAAGGATGTTGGTTCGCTTTGGAAGATATGACAATGTCTAAAGTTTCTGCTTTAGGTGTTGACTGGACGATCAAGCCTGAACTTGCAAGAACATTGACGAATCATACAATGACGCTTCAAGGCAATTTTGATCCTGCGAGATTACATTCTACGCCTGAAACCATCAAGAAAATGGTGACTGAAATGATCAACCGTTTCGGAAAAGACAGATATATAGCGAATCTTGGTCACGGGATTTTACCTAATATTCCGGTAGAAAATGCAGAAGCTTTTATTAGAGCTGTTGTGGATTGGAAACCGAATAATTAAATTTTAAATTATTGAAACCTTGAAGGTTTAATTCTCATAAAACAAAATCCCTTTCAGAAAACTGAAAGGGATTTTTCTATGAATAAAATATATAATAATTAGTTAATCTCTGTAATGAAATCTTCTTTAGACTTTCTTACTTTCGCAAGATTTACCAACCAATCGTTGGATGCTTCTCTGTAACCGATTGGCAACAATAAAACACTTTTTAGTCCTTTCTCTTTTAAGTTTAAAACCTCATCAACAGCTTCCGGAGAAAAACCTTCCATTGGCGTTGAATCTACTTCTTCAAAAGCTGCTGCAATAATTGCCGCTCCGAAAGAAATATAAGCTTGTTTTGCCGCATGAGTGAAGTTTTCTTCAGCAGATCTTTGAGGATATGTTCCCAACAACATTTGTCTGTAGTTTTCCCAACCTTCATTTTTGAAACCTCTGATTTCATTCGTAAGATCAAACATATTATTGATTCTTTCTTCCGTATAATTATCCCAAGCTGCGAAAACTAGAAGGTGCGAACAATCCGTGATTTGTGGTTGGTTCCAAGCGTGAGGCTTGATTTGTTCTTTCACTTCCTGATTCGTGATCACAATGATCTCGAAAGGTTGCAATCCGCTGGAAGTTGGAGCTAATCTTGCTGCCTCCAAAATTTTATCTACCTTTTCCTGAGGTACTTTTTCACCGTTCATTGCTTTGGTCGCAAATCTCCAGTTTAATTTTTCTATTAATTCCATTAAATAAATTTTTACGCAACAAAATTAGTTGGAAATAGTATAAACTCAGAGTCGAAAAATCAAATTTGATGTATTGTTAAAATCTATTATTTAGAATGAGTTTTAATTGTATAAAAAATGCCTCCAAATTGAAGGCTTTACTTTTTATTTTTTAAGAATTTTCTTTGTTACTATTTCCTTTCCATTATCAATTAAGATCATATAAGTTCCGCTTGGCAGATCAGAAAGATTATATTTTTCAGATTTTCCTTCGAAAGTTTTTACTTTTTTTCCAGACATATCCATTACGCTTACTTTAGCATTTTTTAAATCATCAGACTTAATGAAAAGATCATCTTTTACAGGATTTGGATATATTTTAATCTTATCAGAAGCTGAAATTTCCGAAGTTCCCAATATAGTCGTTGCCGAAATAACAATATCATCCACCACTACTCCATATGAATAATCTCCCACATCATCATATACGAATCTAAGCTGGAAATTGGCATTGGCATAAGGCGTTAAATCTATATTTATGGCATCCGCATAAGAGGTAACTACATAGGAAAATGTATTAAAATCTATATCCCAAACTCCCGCTTCACCTGAAAAAGTAAATACCTGAACCCAAGAAGTTCCGTTAAACGCCTCAACTTTCAGAGTTGTATCGTCTTGGTAAATCATATTGGCATATTTAAAGGATAATTTCGGACTAGAGGCTGCTGTAAGGTTAATAATAGGCGAAACCAATCTAGCATTCGTGTTTATACCTGATGGTCCTGCATCGTCATCATCAAAAAAAGCAGCTCCGTTTGGAAAAGAAGAAAACCCGTTTTGAGCTCCTACTCCCCAATTATAGGTGCTGTCGGGATTATTTACCGTCCATCCTGAGGGCAAAGCTCCAGAATTAAAGTTCTCCGAAAACAATTGAGCATTGGCTACCCCGCAAGCCAAGACTAAAGGAAGTAATATTTTTTTCATGGTTATTAATTTTGTATGGTTACAGTAAATTTATAAAATAATTAATTACAATAAAGCATAACTTAAACAAAATCAACAACAAATAAGATAATTCACATTTACAAAACAAAAAATCACCCCTCAAAAATAAGGGGTGATCGTATTTCAATTAAAAAAATGTAACGTTTTTTAAGAAAGCATTCTCTGTGCTTTTTTTACCCCTTCCACCAAAGAATCAATCTCCTGGAAAGTATTGTAAATTGCAAAACTTGCTCTCACAGTTCCTGCAATATTGAAGAAATCCATGATAGGTTGTGTACAATGGTGTCCTGTTCTTACAGCAATGCCCATTTTATCAAGAATCATCCCAACATCAGAAGAAATCCCTGTTCCTTCCAGATTAAAGGAAACAACGCCCGTTCTGTTGGCTTTTTCACCATAAACTTTTAGGTTTTCTATTTCTAATAATTGTCTTTGAGCATATTCCAACAAAGTATTTTCATGATTTTGAATGGTCGATTGTCCTACTTTTTCAATAAAATCTATCGCAGCACCAAGAGCAATATTTCCTCCAACATTCGGTGTTCCTGCCTCATATTTAAAAGGTAACCCTGCATAAGTAGTTCCGTCAAAAGAACATGTTGCAATCATCTCTCCTCCTCCATGAAAAGGTGGCAAATCTTCCAAGATCTCTTGTTTTCCGTATAAAATACCTGTCCCCATCGGAGCATACATTTTATGACCTGAAAACACGAAGAAATCACAATCCATTTTCTGAACATCGATTGTAAAATGCGGAGCCGACTGAGCGCCATCAATTACAATATAAGCATCAGAATTTTTTCTCGTTTTAGCAATAATCTCTTCAATCGGATTTACAATTCCTAATGCATTGGAAACCTGATTTACAGAAACAACTTTCGTTTTTTCGCTTAAATATTGATCCAAATAATCAAGCTGAAGAATACCATTTTCATCAATTGGAATCACACGAAGTTTCGCGCCTGTTCTTTCACAAAGTAATTGCCAAGGAACGATATTTGAATGATGCTCAAGGTAAGAAATGATAATTTCATCATCCTTTTTAAGCTTCTGAGTTAAAATATAAGCGATGAGGTTCAACCCTTCCGTTGTTCCTTTTGTAAAAATTACTTCAAAATCATGTTTAGCATTGATAAATTTCTGAACTTTTCTTCTTGAAAGCTCCATTTCTTCGGTTGCTAACTGACTTAATGTATGAATTCCTCTATGTACATTGGCATTAAGCTCGGTGTAATATTTATTCCAAACTTCTAAAACTGAATTTGGTTTTTGAGATGTTGCCGCATTATCTAAGTAAACTAATGGCTTACCGTTCACCTTCTGGTTTAATATAGTAAACTGACTTCTTATTTCTTGAATGTCAAACATTTATTAAAATTTTAAATTAAAATGCTCTTATTTAGAACACTTCAAATTTACGGCTTTTTTTTCGAAAGAAAATTGAATGAACACGATTATAGATTTAATCTAAAAATAAAAAAACCTGCCAAAATAAATTGACAGGTTTTATATTGTGATTAAGAAATTTCTTATTCAGCTGCTGCTTCTTCAGTTGCAGGAGCATCTCCTTCAGCCACAACTTCTTCTTCATCGTCGTCATCTGCCGCTGCTGCACCTTTCGCTGCATTTCTAGACATTTTAACAGCTACTACAACTGCATTGTCTGGGTGTACGAAAGAATAACCTTCAGCTTTGATAGATCCAACATAAAGTTTGTTACCAATTTTAAGAGAAGTAATATCTACTACGATCTCGTCTGGCAAGTTTGCAGGAATAGCTTTTACTTTCAATTTTCTGAAAGACTGACGTAAAACACCACCAGCTACAACACCTTTAGAACGACCAGTGATTCTTACAGGAACTTCCATAACAACTGGCTTATCGTCAGATAATCTGTAGAAGTCTGCGTGAATAATTCTGTCTGTAATTGGGTGGAACTGAATATCTTGAAGAACAGCAGGAATTACCTGTCCGTCAACTTCAATAGATACCGTGTGTGCTTCAGGAGTATATACCAAACCTTTGAACGATTTCTCTGTTGCAGAGAAGTTCAATGGCTCGCCACCTCCGTAAACAACACAAGGAACTAATTCAGCATCACGTAAAGCTTTTGTCGACTTTTTGCCCACGCTTTCTCTTTTTGTACCTTGAATTGTAATTGATTTCATTTATAAAAATTTAAAAATTTGTTTAAAGTTTAATTTGCAAACAACTAACTATCAATTAAATAACAAACTTACTGCTAATTGATTGATGCTCGTGAACCATCTTCATAACGTCCGCAAATAGAGGGGCGCAAGATAGCACTTTTATTTTAGTTGTCAAATTATTTTTCACAGGAATTGAGTCAGTTACAATAACTTCCAATAATTTTGAGTTCTCAATATTATCGTAAGCCTTGCCTGAAAGTACTCCGTGAGTAGCCATTGCTCTTACAGATTTTGCTCCTTTTTCCATTAAGATATCTGCAGCTTTACAAAGTGTTCCAGCAGTATCAATCATGTCATCAATAAGTATAACATTTTTGCCTACAACATCTCCGATAAGGAACATTTCTTCAATTACATTTGCTTTTTTTCTTTCTTTGTAAGCAATTACAACGTCTGCGCCTAAGTGACCTGCATAGTTTTTTGCTCTTTTTGCTCCACCCATATCCGGAGAAGCAATGGTAAGATTATCAAGATTCATATCTCTGATGTAATCTACAAAAATTGTAGAAGCATACAGATGATCAACCGGAATTTCAAAGAATCCCTGAATCTGATCCGCGTGCAGATCCATCGTCATAATTCTTGTTGCTCCCGCAGCAGTTAAAAGATTTGCCACCAATTTAGCTCCAATAGGTGCTCTTGGCTTGTCTTTTCTGTCTTGTCTTGCCAACCCGAAATACGGAAGTACAACGGTAATACTTTTAGCAGAAGCTCTTTTTGCTGCGTCAATCATTAAAAGAAGCTCTAAAAGATTGTCTGCCGGCGGAAATGTAGAAGCAATCAGGAAAACTCTTCCTCCTCTTACAGATTCGTCCAGCACAGGTTCAAATTCACCATCGCTGAACTCCTGAATGATGATTTTCCCTAATTCTTTCCCATAGTGTTGGGCAATTTTTTCTGCCAAGACCTTACTCGTTCTTGTAGAAAATAGATAACTTAACTGATCGGCCATTTTTACTTTTTAAAAGATTTTGCAAATTTATAAAAAAACCACAAGAATTACTCCTTGTGGTTCATATGTTTTTATTTTCCTTTTACTAAGGGAATTTCACGCCCGAATATTTATTCGGATCTACCCATGGCAATGTAGATTTATAAGTAGCATTTATTGACTTAATGAATTCATTAGCAATAATTGCATACCCTCTACCCGTAAGATGCACTCCATCTAAAGAGAAAGCTCCTCCTGTAACAAATTTAGCAGTATACTTCACACCATCCCAAGAAACTCCTGACTGAGATCCAAGCTCATTCATTTTCTTATTAGCATCAACAAAAGCATAACCTTTTGAAGCTGCAGCAGCTTTAATTGTTACGTTATAAGCATCAATAGCTGTATTAATTTCTGTAATTTCTGATGGAATTAAAATATATTTATCCGCAAAAGGGAAAGCAATACCTCTAGCCGATAAAGAAGCAGGAACACTTGGTTCAGTTTTTCCAATTTCAGCTTTTGTAGTCAAAGGCACTAAATCTCCAGCTTTTGCCTGTCTTGCCTGACCGTATGTTGCACCAAGATAAGAAGCCAAAGCAACTAAAGTTGGGTTTCCTGAAGCAGTAGCTGCCGCAGTGATCTGAGCATTTAACGGAGCTAAAGTCTCATCTTTGATAAGCAATGGATTTGCAGCAGTTTTAGAAAGAGGTTTAATTCTATCTCCAGCTCCAAATGCCGTTAAGATTTGATTTAATGGCCCGTAAAGGTTTGTATTTAAATTATCGATATTCGCTTCACCTGCAGCAACATTTCCATTTCCTAAAACAGCAGATGTAAGAGGATTTGTAGGAATCGTTGTTAATGAAGGAATAGATGTTACACTAGGAATATTTGCAACAACTCCTTTAGCATTTGTTGTAGCAATCTCAGCGATCAATGCATTATAATATGTAGCAAACTGAGCAGGAGGCGTTAAAGTCTCCACAGAAGAATCTGCACCAGCTAAAGCATACAATAAAGCATCATTATTACCAATCCATAAAGAAAAGAATGTAGGATTTTGAGCTTTAAAGTCTGCAATAACAGAAGTCGTTGGACTTGAAGCAAATCTTACGAAATAAGGATTAGCCGTTTTTAGCAAAACTCCCGAAACGTTTCCGTAACCCGGAGCTAATAAATGAGCAACTTTTGCTCCCGGAACTCCCATATTATTGAAAGGACCTGCCAAAACAGTATTTGTTACAGTTGTTGCAACGTTATTATTAGCATTTTTAATGTCCGGAGCACCTGCAATAAAACTATCAATATAAAGTTTTGTACTAGCAATCTGTACATTTGAACCAACATTCAGAAGAAGACCTCCATTATTATCAGCCATTAAAGGTTGTTTGAAATCTCCTCCACCAACAAGCTTCATTTGCTGAGCGATCATCGAAGGATAAGATTCATTTTGACCATCGATATAAAGAGCGCCGTCTCTATAACCAGAGGTTAATGAGTTTCCTAAAGAAACATATTTAGAGAAATCAGCGTCACCTTTAGAAACCTGAACATCCTTTACGTCTGTATCAAATTCATGTTCGCAACTCGTTGTAAAAAGTAACGCGGAAATAGCGATTGTAGAAATTATAATTTTTTTCATAGTCTTTCAATTAAAAAGGATTATAAGATAAACCTAGACCTACATAAAATGCAGTTGCAGTAGATTGTCCATAGAAACCAAGTAAACTATTTTTCACGTCTCTTGCCTGAGGTATTGCATATCCTCCAGCAAGATCAACTCCGAATTGTTTTAGTTTAAATCCAACCCCACCCGTTACAACATACGTATTGTATGAAGGTGTTTCAGGAATAAAGTTTTCGTCAGTATATGGAGATTCATCATAATAAGCACCAAGACGACCAAAGATCTTATCTGTAAATGCATATTGAGTTCCTAATCTAAATGTTTTAGTGTTGTGGAAGTTTTTAGGAGAAACAGAAACTGTAGGATCTGATGGCTGATTTCCAACCGGAGCATTTCCAAAATCCAACGTCAATTTACTGTATCTTTCCCATCCATGGTAGTTAAAGTCTGCTGAAACCAACCATTTTGGAGTAATTTTATACGTTAAACCAATAGTGTATTCTTCCACCAAAGGTAAAGTTGCAGTGAAGCTATCCTTCCCTGATGCATCAAGACCTAATAATGGATAAATAGAAGCTGTCGGGAAACTGAAAGTAGCTGTTCCTTTCTTAGCTTTCATATCAACCGGTGAACGGTAAGCAACACTTACATCAAGCTTTGGATCTGGTCTGAAATAGAAACCAAAACCATATCCATGTCCGCTTGCTTTACTGTCAAGATTAAGCTCACCCCCAAATTGGGTAATAGCCTTATCCCATTTTACATCTCCTCTTGCATAGATATAACTCGCACCAAATGCAAACCAATCATTAAATTTATATGAAACCATTGGCTGAAAATAGAACGCCTTCAGCTCAAGTCTCTGAACCATTTCTTTTCCTTCCCAATTACTTGGGTACTCAATCGTACTCCCGAAAGGGGTAGAAAAACTGAAACCAACTGATAATTTCTCGATCGGTCTATAGGCAATTGCTGCATAAAGAGGAGTTCCGATAGGATTATCTGTTTCTGTACTTTGCAGAGTATTCGTATTTTGGAAGGTAACTTTATTACCTGCAGCAAAAGCTCCTACTGAGATACTCAGTCTTGAAGGAATGAACGACATACCCGCCGGGTTAAAGAATGCGACACTTGCATCCTCAGCATGCGCACTAGTATGTGCCATTGCCAATTGCTTTACCCCTTGCAGAGACACTCTGAAGCCTCCGGCGTAAGATAGAACACCCGCCAATAAAGCAGTTGATACTAATATTTTTTTCATAGACTATTATTATATAACCCAAATATAAAATTATTTTGGCTACAACTGTTAATAAATCTTAAAATTTTAAACATTATGCTAAAAGAAAATTATGTTTAAAATAACACTTTGCCAAAAACAAGCCTTAAACACATAACTATTAAGCATTTAATAATGTTTTACTGACTAATCAAGTTTTTCGTTTAATATTAAACAATGATGTTGACGAATATTTGAATTTTTTAGAATTACATAAAGATAAAAATATATAAATTTGCAAGAACAAATAAAAGTTATATGAGTTGTGGATGTAAAACATCTGGCGATTCTGCACATTCTTGCGGACCCAAGAAAACCGCGAATGGCTGTGAAAGTGTAAATACCTGTGGTAATAGTTATAAATTAAGTGTTTTCGACTGGCTGTCTAACATCAATAATCCTGCATCTAACAGGTGTGATTATGTTGAAGTTAGATTTAAAAATGACAGAAAATTATTTTATAAAAATGTAAATAATGTTCCTTTACATATAGGTAGCGTAGTAACAGTAGAATCAAGTCCCGGACATGATGTAGGTGTGGTAAGTCTCACCGGAGAATTAGTGAAAATTCAGATGAAGAAGAAAAGAGCTTCTGAAGAATCAGCACTTAAAATATATAGATTAGCGAACCAAAAAGACATTGAAGTCTGGCAGGAAGTTAGAAAAAAAGAAGACAGCGTAAAAATAGAAGCCCGAAAAATTGCTCACAAAATTGGCCTTGAAATGAAGGTTACAGATGTTGAGTACCAAGGTGATGCTTCTAAAGTTACATTTTATTACACTGCTGATAACCGAATAGATTTCAGACAGTTAATTAAAGAGTATGCCTCAACTTTCAGAACTAAAATCGATATGAAGCAGATCGGTTTCAGACAGGAAGCTGCAAAAGTTGGAGGAATCGGATCATGTGGAAGAGAATTGTGTTGTTCAACTTGGTTAACGGATTTCAGATCAGTAAACACCAATGTTGCAAGATATCAGCAGTTGAGTATCAATCCTCAAAAATTGGCTGGACAGTGCGGTAAACTTAAATGTTGTCTTAATTATGAATTAGACAGCTACCTTGATGCTTTAAGCAACTTCCCTTCTTCTTCTACTGTGTTAGATACAGAAAAAGGAAGAGCTTTTTGTATTAAAATCGACGTTTTCAAAAAGAAAATGTGGTTTGCGTATGTAGACAGTTCAATGGCTTGGTATGATTTTGATATTGATTTGGTTAAAAAATTAATCGCACAAAACAAAAAAGGCGAAAGAACTCCACCTCTAGAAGATCTTAAACAACCTGATGCACCTTTGCATACAATTGACCTTATTCAGGAGAACAGTGTTGACAGATTTGAGAAGAAAAATAAGAGTTTTAACAAAAACAGACCTCAAAATCAGAATCAAAACAGACCGAACAACAATCAAAACGGTCCAAATCAAGGTCCTAGAAAACCAAGACCAGAAAGATCATCAGACAGACCTCAAAATGCTGAAAAGTCTGATCGTCCGGAAAGAACTGAAAGACCAGCAAGGACAGAAAACCCGAACCCGAATGCCAACGCTAATCCTAACAAACCGAGACCTCAAAAGCCTCAGCAACAGCAGCCAAAAGCTCAGTTAGAAAAAGCAGACGCAACGGCAGCTGATCCGGAGAAAAGTGCTCAACCAAACCCAAATAAGAAAAAATTTAAGAAGAAATTTCCTCCAAAAAAAGATAACAATGCGTAAAATTTTAGGGTTATTAACTCTTATCCTTTTCTTTAGCTGTAACTCTTCTTCGGAAGGGGATGTTACCATGAATTCTGTTGATAGTAAATGGAATAAGAAAAGTGAACAAAAATTTAATCTAGAAATTTCAGATCCGCAAAATCCTAAAAATATTATATTTGTTGTAAGAAATAACAATGATTATCCTTACAGCAATATAAGATTTATTGTAAATTTCACCAATCTTCAAAACAAGAAAAAGGAAACTGATACCTTGAATTATGTATTGGCAAAATCAAACGGAGAATGGCTTGGTACAGGTTTTGGTGAAACGAAGGAGACGCTTTTTCAATATAAATTGAATTACAAATTTCCTGCGAAAGGCAAGTATGAAATCGGCGTGGTGCAAGCCATGAGAAACGATGCCCTTCCCGGAATTGAAGATATTGGAGTAAAAATAGAAACGGCTAAACCGTAATCATAAATGGAAGTAAACAAACAAAACGCAGGAAGCAAAGGAAAAACATTCCCCCTTCCTCCCAAAAAAAATGGCAAAAAAACCGGTTGGAAAAAATGGGTTAGCTTTATTTGGATTGGACTCATTGCAGTCGTTTTAGGAATTTCAGGACTTTTCTTTGCCGTTTCTCAAGGTTTTCTTGGAGAAATGCCCGATGTGAAAGAACTTGAAAACCCAGATATTTACGTTGCATCTGAAATTTATTCATCTGATGGTTTATTATTAGGCAAGTTTGAAAAAGAAAAAACTCAGCCTATTACCTATAAAGATCTTCCCCCTTATCTTGTGTATGCTTTACAGGCTAAAGAAGATGAGCGTTTCAAAGAACACTCAGGAATTGATTTACAGTCAGTTGCCAGAGCCGTTGTTTACGGAGGTGGACGAGGTGGAGGTTCTACGATTACTCAACAGCTTGCAAAATTACTTTTTACAGGTGGAGCTTCTCAGAATAAAGCTGCCAGAGCATTCCAGAAATTAAAAGAATGGGTTGTTGCTGTAAGTCTTGAAAAAAGATATACCAAAGAAGAAATTGTTACTTTATATTTCAACAAATTCGACTTTTTATACAATGCAAACGGCGTTGAAATGGCTTCAAGAATCTATTTCAATAAAAAAACTTCTCAACTTACCCTTCCGGAAGCTGCAATGTTCGTAGCAATGCTGGAAAATCCGGTAAAAAACAACCCTATGAGAAATATCGACAGGGCTAAAACGAGAAGAGATGTTGTGTTGGAGCAAATGCAGAAAACGGGTTATATCGATCAGGCAACTTACGATAAAGCGGTTAGCACTCCGATTACTTTAGATTATCACCCGATTAAAAATATTAGTGACGATTATTCTGCTTACTATAAGTTTTATTTGAAAAAGGAAATTGATAATTATCTTAAAGATTACGAAAAGCAAACAGGCAAGAAATTAAACCTTTATAAAGATGGTTTAAAAATATATGTTACTCTTGATTCTAAAATGCAAAAATATGCGGAAGATGCAATCAGAGAACACTTAACAGATCTTCAAAAAAGATTTGATGCTGAGCAAAGAGGTAGAAAAAACAGACCTTTCTATTACTTAACGAATACTCAGGTTAATAGCGTAATGCTTCAGGCAATGAAAAGAACCGGACGTTACAAGCAATTGAAGGCAGCCGGAGTTTCTGAAGATTCAATCATGATGGAATTCCACAAACCAATCAAAACTTCACGTTTCACTTGGGCCGGAGAAGAAGAAGTTGAAATGTCCCCTTGGGATTCTATCAGATATCACAAACAAATTGCTCAGGCAGGTTTAATGTCAATGGTTCCCGGAACTGGTGAAATTAAAGCTTGGGTTGGAGGTATCGACTGGCAACATTTCCAGTATGACCACATCAAACAAGGAAAAAGACAGGTTGGTTCAACATTCAAGCCTTTCGTATACGCAACTGCTATTATGAAATTAGGAATGACACCTTGTTCAACAGTATCCAACGGAACTTATGATCATAAAGGATGGCATGTACCAGGAAGAGGAGGAATGTTAACGCTTAAAGATGCATTAGCACACTCTCAAAACCCCGTAGCCGCAAGACTTATTGAAATGACAGGTGTTGATGCTGTAATTCAAACGGCAAGAGATCTGGGTGTAACGGAAGAAATTCCAAGAAACAATACCATCGCTTTAGGTTCATCAGATATTACAATTTATGAAATGCTTGGAGCCTACAGTACTTTCGCCAACTACGGAAATCACAACAAACCGGAAATGATCTGGAGAATTGAAGATGCCAACGGTAGAGTAATTAAAGAAGTAAATGTAGAACCAAAAGAAGTAATGAACCCGCTTTATGCTTACACCATGATTGAATTAATGAAAGGTGTTGCACAATACGGAACCGCTTCTGGCGAACTAGGAAGAAGAGGAATTTCAAAAGCTGTGGAAATTGCTGCTAAAACAGGTACAACGCAGAACAACTCCGATGGTTGGTTTATGGGAATTACTCCAAAACTTGCAACAGGAGCTTGGGTTGGATGGGAAGACAGAGCAACCCACTTCTTAGGAACAGGAGAAGGTCAGGGAGCAAAAATGGCTTTACCAATTTGGGCGATCTTCATGAAGAAAGTTTGGGCTGATAAAACATTAGGAATTTCACCTGATGATAAATTCACAAAACCTTCCGATTGGAAAGACGGATGTTCCGGCTTAAAAGGTATTGGCGGAGGTTATGGCGATGATGGAGGTCTTCAAACGATTGACGAGATCAAAAATCCGAAACCTGTAGATCATACCCCTAAAAACAATTCACAAAAGAAAGATGAAAATGTTAATGAAAACCTACATTCAGCAGATGAGGTAGATTTCAATAAATAATTTCTCTTTTAGAAATACACAAGACCTTTCAATTATTTGGAAGGTCTTTTCTTTTATTATTAATAACTTTGATTCATGAATATCGAAAACATCAAGCAACCTTTTATAAAAATTTTCCCTGGAGATTTTTCGGGTAATACTATTCAAAGAAATACACCTAAAGTTTTATTTTCAACTATAAATCCTGTCGGTTTTGAAAAGCCTGAATTGATTGTTTTTAATGAAAAACTTTCGGAAGAAATAGGATTAGGAAAATTTGAGGAAAAAGATCTGGATTTTCTTGTTGGAAATAATCTTCCTGAAAATATTCAAACTTACGCAACAGCCTACGCAGGACATCAATTCGGAAATTGGGCAGGGCAACTAGGTGATGGAAGAGCAATCTTGGCTGGTGAAATCACAAATGATTCAGGCAAAAAAACAGAAATCCAATGGAAAGGAGCTGGCGCAACGCCTTACTCAAGACACGCAGATGGAAGAGCTGTTTTGAGGTCTTCCGTTCGAGAATATTTGATGAGTGAAGCAATGTTTCATTTGGGAATTCCTACAACAAGAGCATTAAGCCTTTCTTTTACCGGAGAAGATGTCGTAAGAGACATGATGTACAGTGGAAATCCTCAAAAAGAAAAAGGAGCAGTTGTTGCAAGAACAGCAGAAAGCTTTCTTCGATTCGGACATTTTGAATTAATGTCTGCTCAACAGGAATATGATACTCTGGAAAAACTAATTAATTTCACTATTGATAATTACTATCCTGAAATAACTTCCGAAGGAATCCAAAAACATAAAGACTTCTTTGAAAGTGTTTGTAAAAAAACAGCCGATCTTATGGTCGAATGGTTCAGGGTTGGTTTTGTTCATGGAGTAATGAATACGGATAATATGTCGATTCTAGGGTTAACCATAGATTACGGACCTTATTCTATGATGGATGAATATGATTTAAATTTCACTCCCAACACAACAGATCTACCTGGAAGAAGATATGCTTTCGGAAAACAAGGCCAAATCTCACAATGGAATCTTTGGCAATTGGCCAATGCGTTACACCCAATTATAAAAGATGAACAGTTTTTAGAAAAAACATTAAACGAGTTTGGAGATTATTTCTGGAAGTCACATGACAATATGCTTTGTAAGAAATTCGGTTTTGATCGATTACTTAATGGTGATGAAGAGTTTTTCACCAATTGGCAAGGACTTATGCAGGAATTACAATTGGACTACACTTTATTTTTCAATCAATTAGAAAAAATTGATAACGAAAATGATTTGAAATCTATGTTTGAAAGTGTTTCTTACACTTCTTTAGACTCTAAAAAACTTTTAAAAATTGAAGATTTCGTAAATACTTATAAAGCCAGATTGGAGCAAAATATAATCTCAAAAGAAGAATCCATTAGCTTAATGAGAAAAACAAATCCAAAATTCATTTTAAGAAATTTTCTTTTATATCAATGTATAGAAGAAATTAATATTGGAAACGATGATATGCTGAAAAAATTAACAACAGCATTAGAAAATCCGTATGAAGAAATTTTTTCTGAATTTTCAATAAAAAAGCCTTCGGAATATGATGATATTTCAGGCTGTTCAATGCTTTCGTGCAGTTCTTAAATTTATTAATATTTCACTAATATAGTATTTAGATTAAGGTTTTTTCATCATTAAGCTTTTTTTGTTATATTTACATAAAATAAAAAATATCATGAAAAAACTTCTACTATCTCTAAGTTTATTGTTTATTGGAGCTTCTTTAGAAGCCCAAACATTATTATCAGAAAATTTTGAAGGAACTACATTTCCTCCAACAGGATGGACTAGATCAAGTACAGTTTCAACAAGACCTTGGGATTTCACTCCTGTTGTTTTTGGTACCGGAGCATCTTCTTTTGTAATTTCTGGAACTAAATCTGCTGGTATTAATTACATTACTCAGGCAAATACAGCTAATCTGGTTAGTCCTTCCTTTAGTTTAGTCGGAGCAGCATCTCCTTCTTTAAATTTCAAAGCAGTGGTAGGATATTCATACATGATCGCTCTTAATCTTGGAAATTTGGTTGCACAAATCTCAACTAATGGAGGAACACTCTGGACTACTTTATGGAATGAAGATGGTGAAGCTGGTTTTATAGACGATGGAGATGGAAACGAAGATTCAGATCTTTACAACCTAAATATTGTCTCTAAACAAATAAGTTTAACTCCTTACATTGGGCAAGCAAATGTTCGAATTAGATTTCAATATACAGGAACTGATGCAGATGGAGTTTCAATAGACGATGTAACAGTAACAGCAACTACTCTTTCTACTAATGAGACAGTGAAAAACTTAAAAGCAACAAATATCTATCCTAACCCAACAAAAGGAGAAATCAATATCAAAACTGATAAAAAGATTAAGTCTTCAACAGTATTAGATTTTTCAGGAAAATCGGTATTGAAATCAACGTCTGATAGAGTTGATATCTCTTCTCTTCCAAAAGGAGGATACTTATTGCAAGTTGAATTCTCTGATGGAACAACAACTTCAGAAAAAGTAATTAAAGAATAATTACTCACCATATAATCTTTTTAAAGCTCACCAATTTGGTGAGCTTTTTATTTTTACATTTGCAAAAATTAATGACAAGTGGCTTTTAAATCTAAATTAATTAATATTTTAAAATTAATATTTCCATCAAGCTTTATTGAATTGGGAATTTTTGCATTTTTCTTGATATGCTATGGAATTTTAGGTTCATACATTGCCCTTAATTACAGAATAATTTTTGATGACCGAATTCCTTGGGATGCTTATTTTAGCTTTGATAACCGCTCAATCATCATGACCGGCGGAAGCTTCGAAAGACACCCTTTAGCCTATTATTTTTTTAATTGGATAAGAGAATTGGCTTTACTCATTTCAGATGGGAAAACAAATGATACATTTAGGCTTACCCTAGCTTGGTTTAGTAATTTAGTTATCACTTTAAGTATCGTTCAGATTTTTAAGTATCTCAAAAACATCATCACCCTTCCATTATTCTTTAGCCTATTAATAACTCTCTTCTTTGGAATATTTTCAACAAACATTATCCTTTCTTTTACTCCCGAAAACTTTACATACACCTTATTTTCACTGACTTTATTTAATTATTACTCAGCTATAAAAATTAAAAAAGAAGAAAAAATCCCCGCAATACCACTAATTTTAGCAGGAATTTCAATCGGCGGACTTACCGTAACAAATATTGTAAAAGTTTTTATACCTGTAGCATTTGAAAAAGGACTTTTCAAAAATTGGAAGAAATTCGGAAATGCAGTTTTAAGAATAGCGCTAACTTGTATTTGCTTCATATTATTATACTTAAATAGAATTGATTTTAAGTATAAAACCATCTTTTCAAAGACAAATAGTCAATATGAAAAGTTCTCCAATGTAAAATCAACTCCGACTTGGGACATGATTTCATCTTATTTTTTTGGAGGGAACATATTATTTCCAAGTTTTATCATTCGTAATAAGCACAACATGAAAGGCTTCGATTTCAAAGGCTTATTTATGGATGTTTACACTTCTTGGATTCCGTACATATTTATTTCAATACTTTTGATACTGATTTTGTGGAGTTATTTTAAGAATTTCAAAAGCAAATTTGTTCAGATATTAATGATTTCTTTTTTCATAGATATTATCATCCACTGCATCATGAGATTTGGACTTCACACCTCTTATATCTATGGCGGACACTTTGTTTTCGTCTATCCTTTACTTTTAGGATGGTTGTTTTATTCATACAAATCATCTCCTAAAATTCTATCTTTTTTAACTGTTATTTTAGGCCTTTTATTTACTTATTTAGCCTTCAATAATTATTTAAGAATGACAGAATTTTTCTGGTTTTTAAATCAATATTACCAATAAAAAAAAGCTGAGAAAATTCCCAGCTTTGATATTTTATATTTTAAAAAAAATTATTTCGCTTCTGCACAGAAAATTCTGTATTGCACAGGAATTGCTGATTTAAAATACTCTCTAACCTTAGACAAATCCGAAGCAGCACTCTGTTTTGTAAAGTAACTTCCAGCCAAAATTTTATAATTTGGTCTTAACGAAGCATCTGTTTCAACTTTCAAATTAGGGAATCTTCTTCTGAAATAAGACTTCACTTCATTAGCCTCTTCATTACTCTTCACAGTTGTAATTTGAATTTTATATCCTAAAATTCGAGGGTTTTTTCTGCAAATTTCCGCATTTGTAAGCTCTCTGTTGGGAACATAAATCTTTGTTGGCTTCGTATAAGGAGCGTCATCATCATTATCTCTTGATGAATTATTGGTTGCTACTCGGGAACATTTATCCTCTAAATTTCCTAAAGCATCGCTCACTTTCGGGTCCATAGACATGATTAACTCTGTTCCGGACAAAGTGTCTTTTTTCACAACCTGCTGTGCTCCAATATTATAAAACCCTAATAATGATAATACTGAAAATATTTTGATTAAATTTTTCATTTAAACTTGTTTCGGCAAATTTATACAAATTAAAAAATTATGCCAAACGAAGTTATTTAGAATTAATACAAATTAACCACAAATGATATTTTCCCCTCTCGTTATGGCGTTAAATTCCTGTTAAAAATATTATTTTTGCGGGATTGATTGGTTCAATATTTTACTAACATAAGATAATTTAAATGATTAGTTGGAGAAAGCATTATAAACAAACGTTGATCGCAATAGGCTTATTGCTATCAACCAGTGCTTCAATTTACGGGCAAGACGGCGATCCTAAAAACGGAGAGAAACTTTTCAAAGCGAATTGTACTGCATGTCACGCGCTGGACAAACAAGTAATAGGGCCTCCTTTGAAAGGGGTTGTAGAACGAGTGAAGACAGAAGGCGGTGTAGACAAGGATTGGCTTCACAAGTGGATCAAAGACAACAAAGCTCTTAGAGCTTCTGGGGACAAATACGCGAATGAGATTTTCGAAAAATTTAATAAAACTGAAATGTTGCAGTTTCCGAATCTTACAGATAAGGACATTGATGACATCTTAGCTTTTACAACTAATCCTCCGGATCCTGCGCCTGCTGCAGACCCTAAGAAAGACACTGCAACAGATGCTACAGCAGCTGCACCAGCAAGTAATACTACAACAAGTGTAGTTATTATTTCACTTTTAGCTATTGCTGCTCTATTAGTTTGGATCTTAATTAAACTAAGACAATTAGTAAAATTAGGGCAATCTGAAGACTTAGCTGGACTTAACGAAACTAGAGTTAAATCTTTCAGCGAAATCTATGAAAAATACCATTATGTAGGTAAAGGATTATTAACGATCCTAGCTATTTTGGCAACTTATGGAATTTGGAACTGGATCATGTGGATCGGGGTTTACAAAGGATACAAGCCGGAACAGCCTATCTATTTCTCTCACAAAATCCACGCTGGAGAACAGAAAATTGACTGTCAGTTATGTCACTCTAGTGCTAAATACGGTAAAGTATCTGAGATTCCTTCTATGAACGTTTGTATGAACTGTCACAGAACAATTTCTGAATACGGAGCTAATGATTACATGGAGCCAGGAAAAGACAAAGCATTCTATGATGGAGAAATCCAGAAAATATATGCTGCGACAGGTTGGGATCCTGCTAAACAACAGTATACAGGTAAAACTCAGCCAGTAGAATGGACGAGAATTCACAACATGCCGGATTTCGTGTACTTTAATCACTCTCAGCACGTAGTAGCGGGTGAACAAGCAATTATTAATTCTTTCAACAAAAAGAATCCAACAAACAAAATTGATGTTGTTTGTAAAGCTTGTCACGGAAAAATTGATACAATGAATGTTGTTCAAATGGCTAATGACTTCACAATGGGATGGTGTATCGAGTGTCACAGAACTACTGAAGTGGACATGAACAACGGTTATAATAAAGAATACTTCAAAAATCTACACGAAAAGCTTAAAAAGCAATACCCTAAAGACGGAGGTAAGATTACTGTAGACGCAATTGGAGGTCTTGAGTGTGGTAAATGTCATTATTAATAACTAAAAATTAGAAGTATAAATGGCTTCAAACAAAATACAATTTAGAAGTATTCATGAACTTAAAGACCCAGCTTTAAATAATAAGCTGGCTCAGAAAGAGTTTCAGGAAGAAATTCCGGCAGAAGATTTCCTTGGAGATGCTGAACAAAACGGATCAAGTACTTCAAGAAGAGATTTCTTAAAGTTACTAGGATTCTCTACAGCAGCGGTAACGCTTGCTGCTTGTGAAGCTCCGGTAATTAAAACGATTCCTTACGTGGTAAAACCTCATGATATTATTCCTGGGGTTCCAAATTACTACGCTTCAACATATTTTGATGGATTCGATTTCGCTAGTGTTTTAGTAAAGACTCGTGAAGGTAGACCTATCAAGATTGATCCAAACCCGGCTGCTGGTGATTTAGGTAAGACTAACGCTAGAGCTCAGGCGGCTGTACTTTCTCTTTATGATAATGATAAAGTAAAGCAACCTAAGCTAGACGGTAAAGACGAAACTTTCGATAAAGTAGATGATTTCGTTCTTAAAGGATTAGAAGAAGCTAAAGCAGCTGGTAAGAAAATCGTTCTTTTATCTCAATCTTTCGCTTCACCTACTTTCAAAAAGTTATTCGCTGATTTTAAAGCAAAATATCCTACAGCTGAATTGGTAACTTTTGATGCTTTCCCTTACTCTGCAGGATTAGATGCTGCTCAGGAAGTATTCGGACAAAGAGCATTACCTGTTTACGATCTTAAAGGTTCTGAATTAGTAGTTTCTTTCCAAGCAGATTTCTTAGGAGATTACAACGCTGGAAGCTTAGAAACTTCTTTTGCAGAAGCAAGAAAACCGGGAGCAAGCATGTTGAGACACATCCAAGTGGAATCAAACATGTCTTTAACTGGTGCTAATGCTGACTCAAGATATAGATTAAAACCAAGTGCTGTAAACAAAACTTTAGTTGAAGTTTACAATGCAATCGTAGGAGGAGGCGCTGCTTCTGACAAGATTGCTTCTGAGATCGTAAAAGAATTACAGGCTAAAGGCAGCAAAGCTGTTGTATTAGCGGACGGTTCTAAAGGAGCTCAGGTTCTTGCACACTTGATCAACCAAAAACTAGGTTCAGTAGCTTTCACTGGTAAAGCGAACTTCTTAAGAGAATTTGACCAAGCAAGATATAACGAATTCTTAGCATGGGTAAATGCAGGACAAGTTGGAGTATTAATTACAAACAACGTAGATCCTATTTATTCTCATCCAAAAGGAGAAGATTTCAAAAAATCTTTATCTAAAGTTGCTTGTGTAGTTGCTGTTGCAGATAAGAAAAATGAAATGTACAAAGCAGCGAAAGCTGTAATTCCTGTAGCTAACTGGCTAGAATCTTGGGGTGATATGGAGCCTCAGACTGGAGTTTATACATTAATGCAGCCTACAATCCAAAAAATCTACAAATCAAGACAGATTGAAGAATCTCTATTGGTTTGGAAAAATGGAAAAAACAACGCTGCTAATAACTACTACGATTATTTAAAAGCTAGTTCTGCTTCAATCTTAGGAGCAACTTCTTTCAACAAAGCTTTATACAACGGTATCGTTCCTTCTAATAATGCAACAATGTTGTCTTATGCAGGTGGAAATGCTGCTCAAGCTATTGCTGAATTAGGAAACTTCAAAGCTTCTGATCTAGAATTGGTATTATATACTAAGACTTCAATGGGAGACGGTACTCAGGCAAACAACCCTTGGTTGCAGGAATTACCAGATCCAATCACTAGAATGTCTTGGGATAACTACTTGACAATTTCTCCTAAAGATGCAGAAAGATTAGGTATTGAAAACGATCTTAATGCTAGAATGCAGTTAGACGGTTCAATCGTAAACCTTACTGTAAATGGAGTAACAATAAAAGACGTTCCTGTATTCATTCAACCGGGACAAGCAGACGGATCAGTTGGTCTTGCGCTTGGATATGGTAAGAAAAACTCAGGAGCTACTGCTGATACAGGAGTAAACGCTTATCCTTTATTTGATGGTTCTAACTTAGCTATTTCAAATGCTAAGATTGAAAAAACAGGTGAAGATCATGAGTTTGCTGGTATCCAGCTTCAAAATACTCTAATGGGACGTTATGAAATCGCTAAAGAAGTTCCTTTAGCTGAATATATTAACGTAGCATTCGATGACGAACACAAAGGATGGAACAAGCCTTTGGAGTACCACACAATTAGCGGAGCATTACCAGCAGGTAAAATTGACCTTTGGGATGCATTCGATGATACAGATGGTCCTCACTTCAACTTGTCTGTTGACTTGAACTCTTGTACTGGTTGTGGAGCATGTATTATTGCTTGTCAGGCAGAAAACAACGTTCCTGTTGTAGGTAAAGAAGAGATCAGAATGTCTAGAGATATGTATTGGTTAAGAATTGACCGTTACTACTCTGCTAAAGAAAAGATCGAAACTAAAGAAGGTATTGACAGAGGACTTAACGTTCCTAACTTATACAACATCTTAATCGAGCCAAACGAAAGTCCTGATGTGATTTTCCAACCGGTAATGTGTCAGCACTGTAACCACGCTCCATGTGAAACTGTATGTCCGGTAGCGGCTACTTCTCACAGTAAGCAAGGTCAAAACCACATGGCTTACAACAGATGTATTGGTACTAGATATTGTGCAAACAACTGTCCGTACAAAGTAAGACGTTTCAACTGGTTTACATATAACTTGAATGATAAATTCGACTTTAATCAAAATAACGATTTAGGAAGAATGGTTCTTAACCCGGATGTTGTTGTAAGAACAAGAGGGGTTATGGAGAAATGTTCAATGTGTATCCAAAAGACTCAGGCAACTATTCTTACAGCTAAGAAAGAAGGAAGAAAAGTTACAGACCATGAATTCCAAGACTCTGTTGCATGTGCATCAGCTTGTTCTACAGGATCTATGAAGTTTGGAGACATGAATGACAAAGAATCTGAAATTAGAAAACTATATTCTAGTAACAGAAGATATTATTTACTAGAAGAGATCGGAACCAAGCCAAACGTGTTCTATCACACTAAAGTAAGAAACAGAGTAGAAAAATAAAGTTTAAATAATAAATAGGTAAAAAATGTCAGGACATTACGAAGCTCCGATAAGGGAACCTCTAATTATTGGTCACAAAACTTATCACGATATTACGGAAGATATCGCACGACCTATCGAAGAAAGAGCAGGAAAATTATGGTGGGTATCACTATATGCAGCCTTAGTTCTATTCATCTACGGATTCGGCTGTATCGCTTATACTATCGGAACAGGTATTGGAGCATGGGGGCTTAACAGAACTATTAACTGGGGTTGGGATATTACCAACTTCGTATGGTGGGTAGGTATCGGTCACGCCGGAACACTTATCTCCGCAGTATTATTATTATTTAGACAGCGTTGGAGAATGTCTGTAAACCGTTCAGCTGAGGCGATGACTATCTTCGCGGTTGTTCAGGCAGCAATCTTCCCTGTTATCCACATGGGTAGAGTTTGGGTAGGATATTGGGTTTTCCCTTTACCTAACCAGTTTGGTTCTCTTTGGGGGAACTTTAACTCTCCTCTACTTTGGGACGTATTTGCGATCTCTACGTATTTCTCAGTATCAACCGTATTCTGGTTCATGGGATTAATCCCTGACTTTGCGATGATCAGAGATAGAGCAAAAACTCCTTGGACAAAGAAAATTTATACATTCCTAGCATTCGGTTGGGGTGGTAAAGCAAAACACTGGCAGAGATTCGAAGAACTTTCTTTGGTTCTTGCAGGTTTAGCAACTCCACTTGTATTCTCAGTACACACTACCGTATCTTTTGACTTCGCAACTTCGGTTATTAAAGGATGGCACTCTACGATCTACCCTCCTTACTTCGTTGCTGGAGCAATCTTCTCAGGATTTGCAATGGTACAAACACTATTGTTAATCGCTAGAAAAGTTTGTCACTTAGAAGACTATATTACAATGTATCATATCGAAATTATGAACATCGTAATCATCTTAACAGGTGGTATGGTAACTGTAGCTTATGCAACTGAATATTTCATCGGATGGTACTCAGGATCAAGATTTGAAGACTTTACTTATCTTTCTCCAGGTGCAGCAACCGGTCCTTACTGGTGGGCGTTCTGGGCATTGATTAGCTGTAACTTAATTATCCCTGCATTATTCTGGTTTAAGAGAGTTAGAACAAATATCATTGCAACATTTATTATTGCATTAATCATCAACATCGGTATGTGGTTCGAGCGTTTTGATATCATCGTTATCAACCTTTCTAGAGACTACTTACCTGGATCTTGGACAATGTTTAAACCAACGATCATTGATGTAGGTGTATACTTAGGAACAATCGGATTCTTCTCTGTATTATTCTTACTATACGCAAGAACATTCCCTGTAATTGCACAGGCCGAATTGAAATCGATTCTGAAAATCTCAGGTGAAACTTATAAAGCAAAAGAAGGAGATGAGCACCACTAAAATTGTATACGGACTTTATGCTGATGACGACGATCTAATGAACGGCGTTAAAGCATTCAACGATAAAGGGATTGCGATAAACGAAGTTTATACTCCATTCCCGGTTCACGGACTAGATAAGGCTTTAGGTTTAAAGAAAACTAGAATCTCTGATGCTGCTTTCTTCTATGCTCTTTACGGTCTTACCATTGGTGCTACTGTAACTTGGTATGTGATGAATCATGACTGGCCTCAAAACATTGGTGGTAAACCTGCTTTTGACTGGGCGCACAACATGCCTGCATTCGTAGTTCCAATGTTTGAGCTTATGGTTTTCTGTGCTGCTCACATGATGTCATTAACTTTCTTAGTAAGAAACAAAATGTATCCTGGAGCTCCTGCACAAAACCCGGATCCTAGAACTACAGATGATAAATTCCTTATGGAGTTTGTAACTGAAGATGTAGAATCTGTAAAGCAGTTGCTTATTGAAACCGGAGTTGAAGAAATAACTGTTAAAGACGCTTAAAATGAAAAAGAATGTATTAAAAATTACAGCAATTTTAGGTTTAACTACAGTTTTACTTAATTCTTGCGGACCGAAAGAAAACACTCCGTTGGTATATTTCCCGGATATGTACTTTCCTGTAGCTTATGATCCATTGATGAAAGCTCAGGATGCGTATTCAGATCATGAAAATGAAATTCCTGCATTTGTTAAAAATAGTTTTGCAACAGGTCTTGCTCCAGTAGAAGGATCAGTGGCTCAAAATAGTGACGGCGTTTTTGAAGAAGGTTTACTTCCAAAAAACGTAGACGAATATAACGCGGGTTATGATGCATCTAAAAAACTAAATGCTTCTCCTTTAAATCCGGCAAACTCTGCTAAAGATATTGAAAGAGGAAAAATGTTATTCGACCATACTTGTGCTGCATGTCACGGAACAGGAGGTGATGGACAAGGACCAATTGTACAAAGCGGTGCTTTCTCTGGTGTACCAAACTATGCTGATAGAGAAATTACTGTAGGATCTGTTCATTATGTATTAACAAACGGTAGAAATGCAATGGGTTCTTATGCTGGACAGCTTAACGCTGGAGACAGATGGAGAGTGGCAATGTATGTGATGAGCGCCTTCAAAAAAGGAGCACCAGCACCTGCAGCAGCTACAACGGCTACAGCTACACCAGCTGCAGCTGCAACAGAGACTACTACCGAAACTAAAAAATAAGAAAAGAAATGTATAGTTTTTCACCAAAATTAAAATCAACTTCTCTAATACTTCTTGTTGTAGGTTTAGTTCTGTTTGGTATTGGTTTTTTCTTGAATAAAGGAATTAGCACAGAAAGAATAGAACAAATGATGGAAGCTGTTCATGCTTCCGGTCATACTGCTCCTACACATTCAAGTGAAATGATTGGTCCTCAGGATCACGCTTCTCACTTGGAGCATGCAGAACTACAGATTCACAATCAGCCTTTAGCGGCAATACACTTTGTGGCTGTATTTTTCTTTGGAGTAAGCTGCGCGGTATTATTTTTCTATTGTATTCAGCACGCTGCTCACGCAGGATGGCCAATTATTATTACAAGAGTAATGGAAGCTATTGCTTCTTACATCCCTTATGGTGGTGCAATCTTGGTAATTTTAATGCTATTGAATATCTTCCACCAAGGTCACTTATTCCATTGGATGGATCCGGATTTAACAGATCCAAACTCTGCACATTTTGATGTGATCTTATTTGAAAAGAAAAGATTCTTAAATATTCCTTTCTATGCAATCAGAACATTGATCTACGTTATCGGAGCATCATTCTTCGCATGGAAATTGAAAGCACAGTCTAAAAAAGTAGATGATACAAAATCTTTAGTTGAGTATCAGTTCCTTTACAGATGGGCTGTTGGATATATCGCATTCTTCGGGTTTGCTTCTGCAGCTTGGGCTTGGGACTGGTTGATGTCTATTGACCCTCACTGGTATTCTACAATGTATATCTGGTATTCAATGGTTAGCTGCCTTTCAAGTGGTATTGCTGTTATCATTTTATTAAGTGTTTATCTTAAAAAGAATGGTTTCTTACCACAGTTCAACGACAATCACTTGCATGATTTAGGAGTATTCCTTTTCGCTACAAGTATGCTTTGGACGTACACATGGTTCGCACAGTTTATGCTTTATTGGTATGCAAACGTACCGGAAGAGGTTAACTACTTCTTCGGAAGATTCCAACACTATGGTGTTACTTTCTTACCAATGTTGATCATTAACTTTTTATTACCTCTATTGGTATTAGTAAGTAGCAGCATTAAGAGAAACTACAGAGTAGTTACAGTAATGGCGATCGTGGTTATTTTAGGTCACTTATTAGATTACTTCAATATGGTTATGCCGGGAACGGTAGGACCTTTCTGGAACACTCCAGAGGTATTGTTACTAATATTAGGAGCTGTATTATTTGTAGTTGGATTGTTTATGTTTACAGTGCTTTCTGCATTAGCTAAACTTAAATTGATTCCTACAGGTAACCCATTCTTACATGAATCTGAAATTTATGAGTATCCTTTCTAAGGACTTGTAACAAAATAAAACTTTAAAAGACTGATTATTAATAATCAGTCTTTTTTTATGGAATGATTTCATCATTTCGGGCAACTTTTTTAAAATTGGTTAGTCTTATTAATAGATTGGTTATATAACTATTAAAAAATTATTATGAAAAAAAGTTATCTATTTTACATTTTATTCGTTTTTGCATTTCAGTTGATCAATGCGCAGTCTGTTACTTTTGTTTCGGAGAAAACAAATAAGCCGCTTCCCAAAGTTTCAGTATTCGGAAAAGATGGAAGCATTCTTGCCTTTTCTGATATTGATGGAAAAATAGATAAAAAGTCTATTGATCCGGCTCAGGAAAAATTTCAAATTATATATGATAACTTTTCGGTTGCCACACTCTCCTATTCAGATTTTGATAAAGAGGTTATAAAAATTAATGACAGAGTAAAAGATATCGAAACGGTAGTTATTAAAAATAATAAACCTGCAAAATATATTTTCGTAAAAGGAAATTTCAATTCTTATGTAACCGTTAACAACAAATTAAATTGCTATACAGACGGAATTGTCACATACATTTTCGATAATAAAACCAAGAAACTGAAAAGTACAAATGTTGAACAATACAGAGTTTACAGACTCGAAGATGTAAAGTTTGAAAAAAAACAAACTGCAATGTGGGATTATGATGCAACACTGGAGGTTCCGGATTTGAAAGAAGTCGGAAATATTTTAGATTATAAAAGTAAAAGATCAACCATCAAAGAATTGAAAGGCGACCAGAAAGATCAAATCGAAATTACAGGTGAAGCTTTACAGAAAAAAGAATTTGCATTGTTCGGGTACAGATTTTTTGATATTAAAAGTATCTTAAATTTATCCTATGAAAAAGGAAGTAAAAAAACATTGCGCGATTTATTAGAATTTAATGAAATTAATTTTTTAAAGCTAAAGCATAAAAGTGAACCCGACTACAATCAATTAATTCTTTACACCAATTTCTATCCTACAGAATTAAACTTCAGCAACGAGAATGATATCGAAAAAGTGAAATTCAAAACAGATAACAGCAATTATCAGTCAAAATTCTGGGAATCACCATCTTTTCCGAATATGCAGAACGTTTTTAGCTCATTTTTCAAAGATGATTTAAAAGAGCAACAAAATAAAAAATAAAAAATGTCTTTTCGTAAAGGTTTTATTAAATTTGTAGCAAACCAAAAAAACATGAAAAAGTTTTCTTTTCTACTAATTTTCAGCTTATTGCTTTTCACGGCATGTAAGAAAGATCATGTAGATGCTACAAGTACACAAACTTTGCAGTCTAGTATCAATGATATGACTTCTAGCCTTCCAACCATTAAACAGATAAAATTTAATGAAGCCCTTTATATTCTTAAAACATTTGGAGTAGAAGCTGATGGCGATGTAAACGAATTGAAAGCTCTTGGAAAGCTTGTTAACGGAAAAAAAGTTCCTGAAATTTTGACAATGGCCGATCAGGTTGCTCAAAAAAACGGTATCGAATGGGCAAGTACTGCTCCACCTTCATTAGGTGAAATGAATATCTTCGGCGACGAAAAAGCAAAAGAAAGCGATCCAAACGATGTTAAAGCAAGCTCTTTAAGCATCATCACAAGACCTTCTGCGGATGATGGAAATGGTGCAACTGCGATCCAGATCATTCCAAGATTGGTAGATAATGCAGGAAATCCTGTTGCATTTACCGGAGCTGGTCTTGAAGCAACTTTGGAAGTTTTCAGTAATGGAGTAAGGCTTTCTACCGCTAAAAACCTGATGCAGGATAATAATTTCAAAGGATTTAACCTGAAATTCTCATCTCTTCTTGCTTCAAAAGTGGTTGACAATAAAATCGATATCACGGTTTCTGTAAAAACAACTGCAAAAACTTTCAAAATGTCTAAAATCGGATTGGATGTTAATGCTTCTGCATTGAAAGTTCCTGCACCACCAAAAGTGGATTCTACAGCGGTAAACCAAGATCCTGCGGTTATTGATCCGAACAATCCAACGACTACAGTTCCAACAACAGGAACAACAGATCCTGCAACAACGACAACGCCTGCTACACCAAAGCAGCCTGTTGCAGATCCTAAAAATACAGTAACTAAGTTTTTAAATAACGTAAGTTCACAAAACCTAAAAGCGGCTTTTGACGCATCAAACAACCCAAATTGGGGAAGTTATGAGTCTTTCTCAAACCCAACTTCAGGTTTTGGATCAGTTAAAAATGTCAGCGTTAAAAACATCAGTTCAAACGCTACCAATCCAAACAATGCAAGTGTAAATGCAACCTACGATGTTACCGATAAAAATGGAAAAACAACTTCATTAAAGGTTACTTTCGGACTTAAAAGTGTAAACGGAGACTGGAAAATTTCCAGCTATAAAATAAACCCATAAATGGCTTCAAAAGAACTCATCAAAAAACTAGAAGATACGATTGAAAATATTCCTGATTTTCCGATTCCGGGGATTCAGTTTAAAGATATCTCTCCTATTTTCTTAGATCCAAAACTTTACGAAGATGTTATTAAAGATCTGGTAGCTTTCAGTAAAGGAAAAGTAGATGCAGTCTGCGGAATTGAAAGCCGAGGCTATTTATTCGGAATTGCAATTGCAGTAGCATTAGAAGTGCCGTTTATCCTGATCAGAAAAGCAGGAAAGCTTCCTCCACCCATCATTTCAGAAAAATATGATCTGGAATATGGAAGTGCAGTAATCGAAACCCGCGAAGGACAGATCAAAAAAGGACAAAGAATTTTAATTCATGACGATCTATTAGCAACAGGTGGAACTACAGAAGCCGCTGCTAAATTAGTTGAAAAACAAGGCGCAACTATCGCTCAATTCAGCTTCCTGATTGGTCTTACAGGTCTTAATGGTGATGAAAAATTAAAAAAATTCAACTCCGAGATCTATCATATTTTAGAATATTAAAATGTATAAATATAAAGATGCTGAACAATGTTGAGCATCTTTTTTAATCTAAAAACAAGCAATTTTCAAGAGTTTAAATGATTTATCTAAAGCTTTGATACAGTTTTATTAATAATACTCATAAAGTATTTTGTAAATCATTCAGAAACAATTAAATTTGCAGTTCAATTTTTAAGAATTTATGGCAAAACTTACAAAGAATGCTCAGCACGAGCAAGAAGGTAAAGAAACAGTAGAGTTTTTTAAAGACCTTGACAGAGAGGCTTTAAACACAGAAAGGTTTCTTGAGAAATATTCAAAGCCTCTAGGTATTGTTTTTGGCGCACTTGTTTTAGGTGTTCTAGGGTTTTTCGCTTATCAGCAATTTATTGTAGCTCCTAAAAATGTTGAAGCTATGAAAACTTTCCTTTCTGCTCAGAAAAATCTTATGGAAGGTAAAGATAAAGAAGCTTTAGGAGGAAAATCTGCTGCAAACCCAGGTTTTGTTGGTACTTATAACGATTATTCTTCTACAAATGTTGGTAAACTTGCCGGATATAACGCAGGTCTATTGAAATTCAAAGAAGGAAAATTTCAGGAAGCTTATGATCTTTTAGATCAATTTTCATCTGATAACAAAACATTGATGGCAATGAAATTTGGCGCAATGGCAGATGCAAAATCAGGTCTTAACAAGAATGATGAAGCTTTATCATTATTAGACAAAGCATCTTCTGCATCTTCTGATCCTTACACTACTTACTATTTCACAAGAAAAGCAGGTATTTTAGCTTTAGGATTAAAGAAAAACGCAGATGCTAAAAAATATTTTTCTGCAATTGACGAAAAATATCAGGACTACGACAACGGAATGTCTGATTCTTATATTGAAATGACTAAATATTACTAAAAAATGGCAACAGTTAATCTATCCGATTACAAGCCACTTCATATAACTAATGCCGAAGATTTTTCTATCGGCATTGTTTTTTCTGAGTGGAATGATTTTGTAACATACAATCTTCGTGATGCAGCTTTGGAAATCCTTGAAAAAGAAGGCGTAAAAGCTGAAAATATAAAGCTCTTCCCAGTTCCGGGAGCATTTGAGCTTAGTTATGCAAGCATGCAGCTTTGCAAAGAAAGGAAATACGACGCGGTAATTGCAATTGGTTGCGTGATCCGTGGAGAAACTCCTCACTTCGATTTCGTTTGCTCGGCAGTAGCTCAGGGGATCAAAGATTGTAATATCTTAACAGATACTCCGACTATTTTCTGTGTATTAACAGACGATACAAAAGAGCAGTCTATCGCAAGAAGCGGTGGTGATCTTGGTAACAAAGGTGTTGAAGCGGCGGTTACAGCACTGAGAATGGTAGATTTTAAAAAGAATTTATCTGAAAAAACCGGAAATATCGGTTTCGGACACTCATAATTTTAACATTCGTTATAAATTCATAAAACAAAAAGGACTATTATTTATAGTCCTTTTTTTATTGATAACTCTCCTGTTTTCAGCATTAAAACAGATTTTGTCTTCGGATATTTATTTTTTAATGGTAAATTAACCATTTATAAAACTCCTAATAATTAAGATGTTTACGGATTTTTTATTAAATGATTGTGAACAAAAAGTATCTTTGCGAAAAATCAACTTATAATTCAACCAGATGATTACTCAAAAAATTAAACCTTTTTTATATTTAGGTATTTTTTACCTCATAGTTTCATTAGTTATAAGACTCGTTTTCTTATTTCATCCCATTACAACCGCAAGTTTTGGATTTTTTGAGATAATTAAAGTATTATCAATCGGAATTATAAATGACATTTTTGTGTTCACCATTGCGAGTGTGTTATTAGCACTGTACTTTTTATTTCTATCAAATTCGAAGTACGATAAACCTTACGGACATATCATATTGGGAATACTTGTACTTATTTTCCTTTATATCCTCGTCATTCCAAACAATATTTTCAAACAATATGGAGGCTCAATTGCAGAGATTGCCCTTGCTTTTATTGGTTTAAAAATACTTTTCTTTGGCTTAATGCTTTTCTTGCCGAGCAAAAGAATTCAGATCAGAAATGTTCTTTATTTCATCATCCTGTTTTTGTATTCGGTAATTATCATTTTCAATGCTGTCAGTGAGTATTTCTTTTATAATGAATTTGGCTTGAGATATAATTTCATCGCTGTAGATTACCTAATTTACACCAACGAAGTTATCGGAAACATCATGGAAAGTTATCCTGTTATTCCTTTATTCCTTTCCATATTTGCTGTTGGACTTGCCATCACATTCTTCATTTATAGAAAAACAAGAAAGGAACTTCTGGATCTTCCGAACCTGAAACAGAAATTCATCTTATTGGGTTCTTTCATTGTATTGGTTGCAGTAAGTTTATTTGGATTAAGTTTTACAACGAAAATAACCTCTCCGAATGTCTTCGCAGAAGAAATTGAAGCCAACGGATTACCTAAATTTTATTGGGCATTTACGCATAACGAACTTGATTATTTCCAGTTTTATCCTAAAATAGATCAAAAATTAGCTGAAAAGAATTTCTTAAGTGAATTTTCTACTCCAGCTTTAACAAGAAATATCACTTCAGAACAGCCTGAATTAAAGAAAAACGTTGTTTTAATTTCCATTGAAAGTCTTTCCGCAGAGTTTATGGAACATTACGGGAACACAGAAAAACTGACTCCATTTTTGGATAGTCTGGCTGATAAATCGATGATGTTTACCAATCTTTATGCTACGGGAAACAGAACCGTTCGTGGTTTGGAAGCATTGACGCTTTGTATTCCTCCAACGGCTGGAGAAAGTATCATTAAAAGAGAAAATAATAAGAATAAATTCACGACCGGAAGTGTTTTCAAATCTAAAGGTTATGATGTCAAGTTTTTATACGGCGGATACAGTTATTTCGACAACATGCAGGATTTCTTTGCCGGAAACGGTTATGGAATTGTCGACAGAGACAATTTTAAACCAGAAGAAATTTCGTTCGCCAATGTTTGGGGCGTTGCCGATGAAGATATGGCTAAAAAAGCAATTCAGGTAATGAATGCCGAATCAAAATCAGGAAAGCCGTTTTTTAATCATTGGATGACGGTTTCCAATCACAGACCGTTTACTTATCCTGACGGAAGAATTGATATTCCCGGAAATGCAAAATCCCGTGAAGGCGGAGTAAAATATACCGACTATTCGCTTAGAAAGTTCTTTGAAATGGCTAAAAAACAAGATTGGTACAAAAATACAGTCTTCGTTATTATCGCCGATCATTGTGCTTCCAGCGCAGGAGACACAGAATTACCAATGGATAAATATAAAATTCCTGCAATGGTTTATTCTGACGGATTTATTCAGCCTCAAAAATTTGATAAACTGATGTCTCAGATCGATGTAATGCCAACTGTTTTTGGTTTATTGAATTTTAATTATCAATCTAAATTCTTGGGTCAGGATGTTTTAAAAAGTGAATTTCAGCCTAAAGCTTATATTGCAACATATCAGGATCTTGGATTTGTGAAAGATGATCATTTAACGATTATTTCGCCTGTAAGAATTATCAGACAATATTCTTTAAAACAAAAACCGGGTAAATTATCTCCTCAATTTAATATTTATTATGATGAAAATATATTAAAAGATCATAATCAAAAGCTTGTTGATGAAACAATTTCCGCGTATCAGTCCACTTCTTATTGGTTAAAAAACAATCAGTTGAATCGCTAATTTTGGTTACAGAAAATATTTTATTGATAATTTTTCATGTAAATATTTAATGTTAATATTAATTTTATATTTTTAACTTTACTAACAAAATTAAACACATTATGAAATGGACAGACGATAGAGGTGGCAACGTTGAAGACCGTCGCGGAGGCGGTGGAAGTGGCGGTGCAATTGTAGGTGGCGGACTTGGAACTTTAATTATTGCCGCTATCATCTTCTTTCTGGGAGGAGATCCTTCAAGCATATTAAGCTCCGGCAGCATGTCTTCACCACAAACTCAGACCGAACAACGAGAATTAAGTGCCAATGACAAGAAAATTGGAGAAATGGTCGACATGATGGGAAAATGGAATATCCTGACATGGGATCAGGTTTTCAAGGAAAACGGCATGACTTATACTCCTCCAAAGATCATTCTTTTTACAGAAACCACTCAATCCGGTTGTGGAACTGCACAATCTGCGATGGGGCCTTTTTATTGTCCTGCAGATCAGTCTGTTTACATGGATATGAGTTTCTTTAATGAGTTACAGCAACGATTTGGCGCAAAAGTCACCGAATTCACGATTGCTTACGTTTTGGCTCACGAAGTTGGTCACCACGTACAGACTCTTTTAGGAACAACTCAAAAAGTTGATGCCTTGAGAAGAAGCGGAAGATATTCTGAAACCGAAATGAATAGAGTTTCTGTTGCAACCGAATTACAGGCCGATTTCTATGCCGGAGTTTGGGCTAAGAAAACAGATTCTAGAGAACATATTTTAGAACCCGGAGATATTGAGTCTGCCATTGAAGCTGCACAAGCTGTTGGAGACGATAATATTCAGAAAAGATCTCAGGGATATGTAAATCAGGAAAGCTTTACGCACGGCTCATCTGCACAGCGTAAAGAATGGTTTATGAAAGGGTATACTACCGGAGACATCAGACAAGGTGATACTTTCAACCAACTTTTAAAATAAATTAATCCTTATAAAAATTAAAAACCCTGAAGAAGCTCTTCAGGGTTTTGTTTTATTTCAATTCTATCGGATTGCTGTTATTTTTAGCTTCCTCTTTTATTCTGTCTTCCATTCTTTTTCTCATTTCGGCAGGGTTTTGATTTCCGCCACGGCCGCCTCCACCGCCGCCACGATTACCTCCAACTATTCTGGTCTGGCTAAATCCGCCACCGCCACCTTGTTGGCTCATAAATGACATTGGATCGGTTCTGTATTTTTCCTGTTGTTTTAAATAATCTGCTCTTTTTACTTTAATGGTATTTCCAAACTGATTCATAGTTGGGAAATCGGCAATTTTATAGTTTTTCATTAAGTCAAAAGAATATTCTCCTTGAGCATCTTCTACTTTTACGATCAACCCCGGAAGTCCTGTAAATTTATATGGTCCATCCTGATAAGGTAAGTCTGTTGTAAACCAAGCCGTCCATTTTCTGCCAGCAAAATCAGTTTCAGCTTTCTGAACTTTATATTCTCCAATTTTTGTAGTTTCAGGAAGAATTTTCCAGCTTAACGGGCGATCTTCTTCGTAAGAATAAATATCTCGGCCTATTCTGTCTTTAAAAAAAGTCTTTTGGTTAGTCTTATCTTTTTCTATTGAATAATTAATATTGGATCGTAAACCTTCCATCTGGTCTCTGTTAAAACCTCTCGCGCCACCGCTTTGGAAATTTTGCTGCATGATAGAATCTCTTTTCAATCTGTTTTCAGAATAGAACATCGATTTTTCTGCTGAAATGTCTAAGTATGCGTTTTCGGTTTTTATATCAGTTTTGTTGGCTGCATCCGGTTTCATGGTCACCTGATACACAAATCTGTTGGCTTGTGCATATATGTTCTGCATGAACAATGCTAAAGCAATGATTCCTATTTTTTTCATTTTAAATTTATTTTAATTCAATTGGGTTTTGGTTAATATTGTTTTTAAAAGATGTATTCTCTGTGTTAGCGCTTGGCATCGATGGATTATTACCGTCCATTCCTCCTCTGTGAGACATTCCTTCACCACCACCTGAGTGATTGCCGCCTCTCATTCCGCCCATTCCGCCGCCATGTTTTCCGCCACCGCCGTTAAAACTTTGCATTCCATCTCCATTACTACCCAGTCTTTTGTTTTTTATAAATTCTAGCTCCAATGCGGCTTTATCTCCATTAAAGTTTACTCTTGTGCTTAGCTTAGCATCAGAACTAACGGGTTCTTCAAAAGCATTTTTAACTATAATTTTCTTAATAAGATCGAATTTATAATCGCCTTTATCATCTTCTAGCTTCACAATCAATCCCGGTAATCCGGAAAGTTTGTAGGGACCATCAGAAACAGCAATTTCTTTTGTAAACCATGCCGTCCAGACTCTGCCTCCAAAATTGACAACTGCTTTTTGGGACTGATATCCATTCTGTTTTTCTGTAACATCAGTTATTTCCCATTTTACAGGTCTGTCTTCCTGATAATAAATTTGCTTCCCGACTATTCTATCATAATAATAAACCTTTTGTCCTGGAATATCTTTAGTAATGTAATATTCAAAAAAAGTGGGCTCAACATGTTTTTTGATTCCAAGTTTTGAAAAATCTTTTTCTTCTTTTTTAATATCTTTTTTTTCGTCAAGTTTAAATGTCGAGAATAAAGAATCTTTAATTAATTTATTCTCGCTGATAAATAAAGATCGATTTCCTTTAATGTCTAAAAAAGTTTTCTCATTCTTCAGACTTACCAGATTAATTGAATCTGGATTCACCGAAGTTTCATAAATATATCTTGTAGTCTGTCCGTAAGACATTGTTACCAAAAACAGCGCTAAAAAAACAAGTACTTTATTTTTCATTATTATTTCTTTTATAGATAAAAAATCCTATTCAAAGTTAAATCAAAAACAGAGTTTCCAGATTGGGGATAGAAAATTTATACAATTTTAACATTAACAATCATGTCGATAATCAACATAATAAGATTAGAATCATTAAAATAGATAGCTTCAATTTGAGATTGCGGAAATTAGTTCGTATTTTTGCAAGATTAAATCATTCTAAATAAATACAATGATAAAAGTATCAGACCAAGCAAAGGCAAAAGCTATCCAACTTATGACGGAAGATGGCTTCAACCCTGCTGAAGATTATATAAGAGTAGGGGTAAAAAGTGGAGGATGTTCTGGTTTAGAGTATGTTTTGGGATTCGACAATCAAAAAGCAGACACAGATCAAATTTTTGAAGACAATGACGTAAAAATTGTTGTTGAGAAAAAAGCTATCCTTTATCTTGCAGGAACTATTCTTGAGTATTCAGGAGGATTAAACGGAAAGGGGTTTGTTTTCAACAATCCTAATGCATCCAGAACGTGTGGTTGTGGAGAGAGTTTTTCTTTATAATTAGAAGTTAGAAACCAGAGGTTAGAAATTAGCACATTGCGAATTTTTAACGCCTGAAATTTAACCTCTAAAATCTATTAAAATGAGTAAATATACTGAAGACGACTTAAGAGTCGATTTAGAAAATAAAAAATACGAATTCGGTTGGGAAACAAAGATCGATTATGAAGATTTCCCGATTGGTTTAAATGAAGATATCGTTCGTGCCATCTCTGCTAAGAAAGAAGAGCCGGAATGGATGACTGAATGGCGTTTGGAGTCTTATAGAATTTGGCTAAAAATGATAGAACCAGATTGGGCAAACATTAAATATACAAAACCAGATTTTCAGGCGATTAAATATTATGCAGCCCCTAAATCTAAGCCAGAACTAGCAAGCTTAGATGAAGTAGATCCGGAATTATTGGCAACTTTTGCAAAATTAGGAATCAATATTGAGGAACAAAAAAGACTTTCTGGAGTTGCTGTAGATATTGTAATAGATTCAGTTTCTGTTAAAACGACCTTTCAGGACACGTTAATGGAAAAAGGAATTATTTTCTGTTCAATTTCTGAGGCGATTAAAAATCACCCAGATCTTGTAAAAAAATATCTTGGTAAAGTAGTTCCAAGAGGAGATAACTTTTATGCAGCATTGAATTCCGCAGTATTTTCTGACGGAAGTTTCTGCTATATTCCAAAAGGGGTAAGATGTCCAATGGAATTGTCTACGTATTTCCGTATCAATCAGGCAGGAACAGGTCAGTTTGAAAGAACGATCGTTATTGCTGATGAAGGAAGTTATGTTTCTTACCTTGAAGGCTGTACAGCTCCGTCAAGAGACGAAAACCAGCTTCACGCTGCCGTTGTAGAACTTATCGCAATGGATGGCGCTGAAATTAAATATTCAACCGTTCAAAACTGGTATCCAGGAAATGAAGAAGGAAAAGGAGGTGTTTTCAATTTTGTAACAAAAAGAGGACTTTGCGAAAGAAATGCAAAAATCTCTTGGACTCAGGTTGAAACAGGTTCTGCCGTTACTTGGAAATATCCATCTTGTATCTTGAAAGGTGATAACTCAATTGGGGAATTCTACTCTATTGCTGTGACTAACAACCACCAATATGCAGATACAGGAACAAAAATGATCCACATTGGTAAAAACACCAGATCAACGATTATTTCTAAAGGTATTTCTGCAGGAAAATCTCAAAACTCATACAGAGGTTTGGTAAAAGTAATGCCTTCTGCAAAAGGAGCAAGAAACTTCTCTCAGTGTGATTCTTTGTTGATGGGTAACGAATGTGGTGCACATACTTTCCCTTATATTGAAATTAAAGATCCTACGGCTCAGTTAGAGCACGAGGCTACGACTTCAAAAATCGGTGAAGATCAGATTTTCTACTGTAACCAAAGAGGTATTGATACGGAAAGAGCAATTGCTTTGATCGTCAACGGTTTCAGTAAAGAAGTTTTAAATAAATTACCAATGGAGTTCGCTATTGAAGCGCAGAAATTATTGGAAATTTCATTAGAAGGATCAGTAGGATAATTAATAATAATATGGAAACTACGGAAAGATTAATTTTAAGAAAACCCACAGAAGAAGATTTTGAAAGATTTTTTGAGATTAATAAAGATCCGGAAACAAATCTGCATAATCCTAGCGGGCCAATGAGTTTAGAAAAAGCAGAAAATACATTTACTAGAATGCTTGAACATTGGAAGAAATATAATTTCGGTGGTTGGGCAATTGTAGAAAAAGACAATCCAGAAAAGGTAATTGGCTTTGGTGGATTAAGCTATAAAATGTATGATGATGAAGAAAAACTAAATCTCGGATATCGTTTTGCTCCCGAAGCATGGGGAAAAGGATATGCAACAGAGTTTTCAAAGAAAACTATAAACTTTGGGTTTAATGATATAAATGAAAAGGAAATATTTGGAGTTGTAAGACCTGATAATATCGCTTCTGTTAAAGTATTAGAAAAGGCAGGAATGATACAGATAGGAAAACTTAACGATGTACCAAACCAACCTGAAAGTTTAGTATATAAAATTCGAAAAGAATTTGCTTAAAAAGAAATAATACATTAGAATTAACTTAAATTCTTAATGTTTAGAAATAAAAAAGAAATAGTATTTCATTGATAAGCGTTAGCGCCTTTGTTTATCTTAAAAAAGCAAAGGAGATTAAAATAATCTTAGTCTAACCTTGCGATAAACTTGAACATATGTTAAATATAAAAAACTTGCACGCCAAAATTGCAGATGGCGCAGAAATTTTAAAAGGTATCAATCTCGAAATAAAACCGGGTGAAGTTCATGCGATCATGGGACCAAACGGAGCCGGAAAATCTACTCTTTCTTCTGTAATTGCAGGAAAAGAAGAGTACGAAGTTACAGATGGAGAAATTCTTTTTCAAGGTGAAGACATCATTGAGGATGCTCCTGAAGACAGAGCGCACAAAGGTATTTTCCTTTCTTTCCAATATCCTGTGGAAATTCCAGGGGTTTCTGTAACCAACTTTATCAAAGCTGCTTTAAACGAAACCAGAAAAGCAAACGGATTGGAAGACATGTCTGCAAAAGAGATGTTAGCAATGATTCGTGAGAAATCTGAGCAATTGGGAATTAAAAAAGATTTCCTTTCAAGATCATTGAATGAAGGTTTTTCAGGAGGTGAAAAGAAAAGAAACGAGATTTTCCAAATGATGATGCTTAACCCAAAATTAGCTATTCTTGATGAAACAGATTCAGGATTAGATATTGACGCGTTGAGAATTGTTGCAGATGGAGTAAATACATTTAAAAACGAAGGAAATGCAGTTCTTTTGATTACTCACTATCAAAGATTGCTTAACTATATTCAACCTGATTTTGTACACGTTTTAGCAGACGGAAAGATCATCAAAACAGGAGACAAATCTCTTGCTTTAGAGCTTGAAGAGAAAGGTTACGATTGGCTTCTTAATTAAGAAGAAAAAGTTTTTAGCTAAGATTTTATCAATTTTAACTAAAAAACAAAGCGGAAAAACCGCAGTATTATTACAATATTCAAATATATAAAAAAGGTGTGATGGCCGAAATCGCAGTAATGGCTTTATACGATCAAATTATTGACAACCACGGTGAATTTTTGGAAAGTCTTCGTCACAGATTTCTGGATGAAGATAGAAAATCTGCTATTCAAAAGTTTGAAAGCATTGGTTTTCCGACCAAAAAAGACGAAGAATATAAATATACCAACATCAAGGAGATTACGGAGAAGAACTATAATTTTTTCCCGAAAGAAAGTCACAATATCACCAAAGAGCAATTCGACCAATTGCATTTAGGAGAAGAAAATTTTGACTGGATCGTTTTTGTAAACGGTAAACTTCACAAAGAATTATCTAAAGTTTCTATCGAAAATGTAGAATTCCTATCATTCAATTACGCTTTGAATGACGAGAATCACAAAGAAGTTTTTGATAAATATTTTAATACAATCGCTGACGGAAATTCGGCTTTTACAGATTTAAATCTTGCATATTGCAAATACGGTTTCTTTCTGAAAGTTCCGAAAAATGTAGTGATTGAAAAACCAATCCATGTTTTCTATATTTCTCAAAATCAAGAAGAAAACACATTCTACAACACAAGAAACCTGTTGATCGTAGAAGATGGAGCAAAAGTGGAAATTATTGAAAGTCACCACAATTTTGACGATACATTTGTATTGACAAATTCTGTAACGGAGATTTTCACGTATCCAAATGCAAAAGCAGATTGGCATAAACTTCAAAACGATAACCATACGTCTTACCTTGTTGACAGCACTTTTGCAAAACAGGAAAAAGACAGTTTAACAACGGTAAATACATTTACTTTTGGAGGTAAATTGGTTAGAAATAACCTAGATTTTATTCATAATGGATCAAACATTAATTCATTCATGAACGGAATCACAATCATTGGGAAAGACCAATTGGTAGACCACCACACGGCGGTTCATCATAAAACACCCAACTGTGAAAGTTACCAGAATTATAAAGGTATTTTCAAAGATAATGCTCACGGAGTATTTAACGGAAAGGTTTTCGTTGATAAAATCGCTCAGAAAACGAATGCTTATCAGCAAAATAACAACGTTTTACTAAGCGAAGGCGCTACAATTGATACAAAACCTCAGTTAGAGATTTTCGCAGACGATGTGAAGTGTTCTCACGGCTGTACGGTTGGACAATTGAATGAAGATGCATTATTTTATCTAAGAGCAAGAGGTATTTCTAAAAAAGAAGCACAGGCTTTATTGTTATATGCGTTTGCAAATGATGCGATGCAGAATATCGATATTGAGCCTCTTAAAGAAAAAGTTTCAAAACTTTTGGCAGAGAAACTAAACGTAGACATAGAGTTCTAAAAATAAATTGATACATAAAAAAGCACTTCAAACTGAAGTGCTTTTTTTGTTGAAAATGGTGTATAATTAACAATTCACTTGCGCAGCAAAATTCACCATTCACCAACTTATTTCTTCATCCAAGATTGATTATCTTTTTTGTCAGAACGCTTTCTCCCATTATCAATATTATACGCGAAACCAACTCCTAAAGTCTGTTTCAGTTGCGTTTTTTTAATTTGATTATGATCATACATTAGATCCAATGTAATATTTGAAGAGATAAATTTATTGATCTTCATATTTAAAACAGCTCCATAAGCAAGAACTAATCTGTCCGGATGATCAAGATAATTTGAAAATACAGAAGCTGTGTTTGTCAGATTAATATTTTCCATCAATTTCACTTTATAAATAGCTGTTCCCAAGAAACCGAATTGGAAAAGTGAAGAATCTCCGTCATCTTTTAAACCATAACTTCCTGCGTACTGTAAATCTTCATCCAAAACAAAAGTTATTCTAGCATTTGCAGGACGAAGCGTCATTGTAAAATTATCATTAGGACGGTACGTCACACCAACACCAACATTTACATATCCCGGAGCCATAAAATTGGATATTTTCTTTGCATCAGGATTGTTTCCGTCTTCATAACCTCCCGCAAACTGGGTTTGCAAACTTGCACCTCCGGAAAGATACCAGTTCTTTCTAAATTCTCTTCCGTAGTTGGTTGAAAGGTTAATAACGTCCTGTGTTTTTCTGGTTCCGACACCCTTTGTATTATTCTGTCCGTAGCCAAGAATTACGATGTTTTCCCAAAGATCTTTGCCTTTTTCGTAGGTCATGTTGTAATTAACTCCGGCAAGCCAACCAACGTTATTGGCTCCACCACCGACCCAATTTGAAAAGGCAGCCTGATTCAGCATTAAAGTATTTTGCCCCTGAATAGACCAAGCTTTTGTAGTATCCACCACTGGTGCATCAGCTTTTGTTTCCTGTGCAGCCGCACTTATTCCAAGAGAAATGGAAATTAGTAATAAACTTTTTTTCATAGTTTAAGGATTTTATTAACACAAAAGTATAAATATAATTTTTGTTAAAAAACAAATCACTTATTTTTGACATAAATATTCATTACATAATACTTTATTTGTCTGTACGTTAAACCAAATTTAATGTAAATCTTAAAGCTTGAACTTAAATCTACTTAAAAATAAACTCTATTTAAAATCAAAAAAAGCAACCCATTTCTGAATTGCTTTTAAATATATTACTTCTATTATTTTATTTTTTAAGCCACCATTGACTGTCCTTTCTGTCAGACCTTTTTACCCCATTATTAAGAGTGTAAGCAAGACCAATTCCTAATGTCTGCTTCAATTGTGTTTTTTGAATCTGATTATGATCATACAAAACATCTACAGTTATATTTGAAGATAAAAATTTGTTCACTTTTAAATTTAAAACAGCTCCATAAGCAAGAACCAATCTGTCCGGATGATCCAAATAATTTGAGAATACGGAAGCGGTATTTGTAAGGCTTACGTTCTCCATCAATTTCACTTTATATAAAGCTGTTCCCAGAAAACCGAACTGTAATAAAGAGGAATCACCGTCTTGTTTTAAACCGTAATTTCCTGCAAGTTGAAGCTCTTTATCAAGAACCAAAGTCCATCTCGCATTGGCAGGGCGCATTGTAACGGTAAGATTATCATTTGGTCTGTAGGTAATCCCCAAACCAAAGTTCAGATATCCCGGCGCCATAAAATTGGAGATTTTTTTAGCCTCAGGATTATTTCCATCCTCATATCCTGCTGCAAACTGGGTTAATAAACTCGCACCACCAGACAAATACCAACTTTTTGAAAACTGCCTTCCATAATTGGTAGAAACATTAATAACATCCTGAGTCTTTCTCGTTCCGATACCTTGGGTATTATTTTGTCCGTAATTTAAGACTATAATATTTTCCCAAAGATCCTTGCCTTTTTCGTAGGTAATGTTGTAATCAGTTCCGGCAAGCCAACCAACATTGTTAGCTCCACCGCCGACCCAGTTTGAAAAGGCTGCCTGATTAAACATCAATGAATTTTTACCTAAAACGGACCAATGTTTTACTGTATCTACTACAATCGTATCTTTCTTTAATTCTTCCTGAGCTTTTGCATATAATCCAACAAAACCGGAAAGAACCAATAAAAACTTCTTCATTCTTTAAGATTTTCATTTACAAAAATATCAATATAATTTTGGTTGAAACAAACCTGTCCCAACATGAATCTTCTCAACACCGTATTTTTTCAGCATTAACATACTAAAACTAAGCCAGTTTGTAAATTTCAATGACAAAAAATTTTGTTTAAATTTTAAAACTGATTAAAATCATAGCGTTTTGTCTTAAAATAATTGAGGATCAATGAAATCATCGCCAAATTTTCCGAAATTTATCCTTGGCGTTTCATTTGACGTAAGATATTCATGTTTAAAAATGTAATTTCCAAAAGAGCGATTCTATATCCACTGCTAATGCTTGCTGCAATGTGGTTTGGCTACTTTTTACAAATGCAGGGCTTTTTTGAAAGTTGCTTTGGAGCAATCATTCCTTTATTACCGGAAGGTTTATTGGGAATCGTTACTTCTCCCCTTTTACACGGAAATCTTGACCATATCATAGGAAACTCAATTCCGATGGCGGTGCTGATGTTTCTTTTATATCAATTCTATCCTCTAGTTGCTAATAAAGTCTTTATTTTAGGTTGGTTGGCGACGGGTCTTTTAGTTTGGCTATTACCTCCAGTTGATATTACTACTGGCGAATATATTTATACATGTACCATTGGAGCAAGCGGTGTGGTCTATGTTCTGGCTTTTTTCCTTTTTTTCAGCGGTGTTTTTAAATGGGAAATGAAACTTTTGACAATCTCTTTATTAGTCGTTTTATATTATGGAAGTTTAATCTGGGGAATGTTTCCTGAAGAAATGTTCTATAATCTGCAGGAACCAAGCAAAATCTCTTGGCAGGCACATCTTTCCGGAGCGGTTGTAGGAAGCATAATTGCTTTTGCATTTAAAAAAGTGGGCGAGAAAAAGAAGAAATACATTTGGGAATTTCCTAATTATTACAGCGAAAAAGATGATAAACTTTGGCAGGAATATAAAGAAAACCATCCTGATGATTTCTTAGAATTACCTTATAAAAAAAGAGACGATATTTGGGATCATTTGGATGAATTACGAAAAAAATAAAACTAATTTTTCTACATTTGTGACATAAAACAACACAAATGTATTCTGAAGAACAACTCTACTCCATCGCCTTACGCGAGTGTAATCTTATTGGTGACATTAATTTCCTCAAGCTCGTCCGAACATTTGGAACTGCGAAAAATGCCTGGGAAAATGCAAAAAAAGAATATAATAAAGTAGACGGCATTGGTAGAAAAACAGTTTCAGAAATTGGAAATCCCACTTATTTGGAATTTGCAGAAAATGAACTGAAATTTTGCGAAAACAATAAAATTCAAATAAGATTAAGACATCTGAATCAACTTCCAAGATTATTGAATGAATGTGATGACGCTCCGGCTATTCTTTATCAAAAAGGAAACTTTGACGATTCCTTAGAAACAGTGAGCATTGTCGGGACAAGAAACATGTCACTTTACGGCAAACAATTTATACAGGATTTTTTTGAAGAAACAAAATCGGGTAATTACATTTCCGTGAGTGGTTTGGCGTTGGGTGTTGATAAAGAAGTTCATGAGCAATCTATTCAAAATCAAATAGCTACAGTGGCAGTTTTGGCGCATGGATTTCATACTTTGTATCCGGCAAAAAATAGAAAACTGTCTGAAAAAATCATTGAAAATAATGGCGCTTTATTTACGGAATTCAATTCTTTAAGAAAACCGGACAGAGAAAATTTTATTCAAAGAAACAGAGTCGTTGCCGGCATTTCTCCCGCAACAATTGTTGTAGAAACGGCTTTTGGAGGAG
>Ga0302167_10000057_pt1 | contig 70070 bp, 67 predicted proteins | sample I_Fen_N1_1_FD_193496 | JGI IMG/M metagenome (GOLD analysis project Ga0302167, IMG submission 193496) | Peat permafrost microbial communities from Stordalen Mire near Abisko, Sweden - I_Fen_N1_1 | ecosystem: Environmental > Terrestrial > Soil > Wetlands > Permafrost | place: Sweden: Abisko... | reverse complement strand
TTCCGATTTTACATTACAAAGATATGTAATTAAAATGGTAATATGCAATACAAAGTAGTGAAAAAATATAAATAAGTAATATAACTAATTGAAAATCAGTTAAATTATTTTTAACGTTAAATTTTTGGAATTGAATGTTTTGGAAAAATTAAGTCAAATTATTGATAATTTTACCTTTTAAGCTGATAGGTCTTAGCGTAACAAGAGCTTTTTTCTCTAATTTTTTCTGATATGATATAAACGTGAACCTTTTGTAGAATTTACGGACGATAAGAGCCATTTCCATCATGGCAAAATGCTCACCGATGCAAAGTCGAGGGCCGGCTCCGAAAGGATAGTAGGCGAAATTTTTAGAGTTTTCATCCTCAAAACGCTCAGGAATAAATGAATCCGGATATTCCCAATATTTTGGATTTCTGTGAAGACCGCTGATGTAAAGGATAATTAAAGTACCTTTTGGCCAAGAATATTCTTTAAAACTATCATTTTCTAAAGCCTCACGATCAATCGCCCAAGCCGGAGAATGCAAACGCATAGCTTCTTTAATGATATTTACTGTAAATGATTTCTTCATTAAATTTTCGGAAGTAAAAACCATTTCTCCTTCATTTTCTATTTCCTCTTTTAATTTTTCCTCAGCTTTTGGATTCTGACTAATCTCAAAAAAGATAAAACTTAAAGCATTAGCAGTCGTTTCATGTCCTGCAATGAAAAGAATAAGCATTTCATCAACCAACTGTTCGTCCGACATGGGAAGTTGTGTATCTTCATATCTCGTCTGAATCAACATATCCAAAAGATCGTTCTTTTCCTCACCCGAACTTCTTCTTTTGTCTAAAACACTTTGAATGATCGCTTTTGATCTCTTACTTTTTTCAATGTTTTTATCAATAACACCGAAAATATTTAAGATATTGGTATAAAAAGGTAAACGAACTTCTTTGGTAGAAACTTCCTGAACTTCTGTGATGATTTTGCTTAATTCATTCACCGTATTTTCGTCAACATCTGAACTGAAAAGAGTTTTAGCAACAATATTAAAAGCCAGCGAATGAAAAAAATCATACAAATCTACCTCAGATTCAGTTTTAAATGATTCTAGAGATTTATCAATTTCTTCTTCCATAATCGAAACAAGATTGGCAATTTTAGCCTTACCAAAACCTGGCTGAATCAGTCTTCTTTGCTTTAACCAGTCTTTTCCGTTGTTGGTTAACAGACCTTTCCCCAGATATTTTCCTAAAGTGACAGATTGTATTTCAGATTTTTGATAATTTTTATGATTTTGTTTTAAAATATATTCAACAAACTCTTTATCCTGAGAAAAAATGAAATTTTTATCGGTAAAACTAGCTTTGATATAATAATTATCACCTACAGATTGATGGTTTCCGCTGATAACTTCCAACGGATGATTAAGCCCTTTAAATAAAGAATATAGCTTTCTTTTTCCCTTGATTTCTGCTGGATAATTAAACTCTGGATGCATGTTGAATATTTCTATTAAAAATACAATTAATCTCTTACATAAATGAGCTTTACAATCAAAACCCTTATTTTTGCAATACTATTTGGTTGGAATTTTAAATAAATATATCATGGTTTGACATTTAGACGAAATCATTTTGAATTAAGAGATGCATCCAATCAATCAATACTATAAAGATTAAAAATGAAGATACAGAAGGAGATCGATTTTATTTTAGCCGTTGATGCTTTAAAAAATGTACAGAGAAGAAATTACAATGCCGATGATTCCAGAAGAGAAAATACGGCTGAACATTCATGGCAGATCATTATTTTAGCTCAAATCCTTTTTCCATATGCGAAAAACAGGGCTGATGTTGATTTATTAAGAGTAATCAGAATGCTTTCCATTCATGATTTAGTGGAAATTGAAGCTGGAGATACTTTTCTATTTGATGAAGCGGCAATGGTCGGGAAATTTGAAAGAGAAAAACAGTCCGCTCAAAATATTTTCGGAATTTTAGATGAACCTTTACGTTCAGAATTCTTCAATCTTTGGCTTGAATTTGAGGAAGAACAAACTCCCGACGCTATTTTTGCCTGTGCAATCGACAGAATTATGCCTTTCATTCTAAATTCTCATACTTCAGGAAAAAGCTGGACAGAAGCCGGAGTAACTGAAAATCAAGTGAGAAATATGCTGGAAAATGCAATCAGCAGAGCTTCAGATGAAATGGGAGAAGCTTTTCAGTATTTAATGATTAAAAATTTGGAAACTGAAAAAGTTGTAAGATAATTTTATACTAAAATATTATTATAAACAATCAACTTTAACATCATCTTTGTCATTCCCACAGGGAATCTAAATCAGTTTTGTAGAGATATTCAAGTTTTATAATTGAATTTTTTTAAGAATAAAAGAGGTTTCGGCGGCCTTTGGCCGCCGAAACCATAAAAAGGATTTATAATATTTGAATTGGTTTCTTGAATTCATCAATTGCCACAAAAGTAAAATCACCAACAATTGCTCTTTCTCTTTCGTAAGAATACATTTGTTCGGTGTAGATTTCTACATTTACCTTCATACTTGTTGTTCCGACGTGAGAAACTTTGCCGATTAACTCCACAATAGTTCCTGCGGGAATTGGTCTTTTAAAATCTATCTTGTCACTACTTACTGTAACCACTCTTTTTCTGGCAAATCGGGTAGCGGTGATAAATGCCACTTCATCCATCAGTTGCATCGCTGTACCTCCAAAAAGAGTATCGTAATGATTGGTTGTATTAGGGAAAACGGCTTTAAAAATGCTGGTTTCGGATGCTTTAATTCTTTCTTCTGTAGTCATATTTCATTATTAATTAAAGCGAAAAGAAAGAATATTAGAACAAACAGAAAATAACAGGAACATAGAAATTCCTGAAAAAAACTATTGATCAATAAACTTCAGATCGCGAAAGTTTTTGTCTTAAAGAAATAGGCAGGTCTCCTGACTTGTAACATCTTTATCTCCTTCCCATGCCTTGCACAGTGGATTCTTGATAAAGACTTTTCGTTACTTACAGTTGCGCGACAGTTCGTGATTTTCACACGATTCCCTTTTAATCTGCGGTTAAGCAGAACCAGTTTCTGAGAAGTTTTTAAGCAAAAGGCGGAAAGCCATAAGCATTTACTTCTGGTGCAAAAATAAGGATTATATGAAAGATAAACGAATTATTCCGGATTATTATAGATGATCTGGCTGATAACCTTGCCTTCTTTGATCGTCCAAAGAGTGGTATAACGGTTTTCTCCTGAGCCATTGATCATATAAAGAAAGATGTGATCATTATCGATAGAAGTCACCCCAACATTATTGAAATCCATTGTTGGCTGGAATAAATTTTTGATAGCTTCTCTCACAAAAACAGAACCTCTTCCAGGTTGTTGAATTCTGATTGACTTAATTTCTGTCACACCTTCAGGAAGTTCATTACCGATTCCCCAAGGTCTCACTTTATCGATGGTAAGAATTTTTCCGTTAGCATCTTTTTCCTTTTTACGATAACTCGCGTTGGATGGATAAACATCAATAATAACCTTACTTCTCTGATTAGCCGGAATTTTCGGATCAGTATTATCTGTAAAAATAAGAGATTTTCCGTTTTTAGATTTTGATGGAGTGTAAGGCGGTAACTGATCGATGTAAGCGATACGATCTTTATTAACCATACCTTCTTTATTCAGAGAATCATATCTTACGAAAGGTTTTTCAGTGTCGTCTTTGTCTGGATATTTAATCCAGATCCATTCTGTTTCTCCGGGAGCGGGTTTCACATACACAAAAACATCTCCTCGGCGCATACGGATTTTATCCACAATTTTTCGGTAATTATCCTTAGCAACACGTACCATGGCGTAGCCTTCCTCAGCTTTTACAACTCCAAAAGGAACTTTATTTTGTCCTTTCATTAAGCTTAAAGAAAAAACACTGAAAATTGATAAATAAAAAACTTTTTTTGCGGAAATCATCATGAAAAATTTTTGACTCCTCAAATATATAAATTAAATGCTTTTTCTGAACATAATTATATATTGTATTAATGATAAAAAGAAAGAGAATGCATATAAACATTCTCTTTTCTATAATATTAATCGTTTCTAAGTTTCGCTTTTACGCCACTATTTTTAATAAGAGCTCTGAGCGCTACAATTTCTTGTTTTGTAAAATCTTTTTTAGGAATCATATTCATTGTTTGCAAACTATGATAAATAAGAAACCAATCTTTTAATTCTTTTACTCTGGAAACCGTATTCCAATGAAAATCGTTTTCAAATGTCTCTCCTTCAGTTTTTATCTTATCCTCAACAAAAGTATACGAAATATTTTCCTGAATTTTTTTGTCTGAATAATAAGCTTTTTTAATACTAAAATAACCTCTGACAGTCATGAAAACCCATAAAACAAGCAACCAGATGGAAGCGTTTTTAAAAATATCCTGCTCATCGCCATCAAGAAAACCTTTAAATATAAAAAGTAAAACAGCAATTATTGGAAAGCCAAAAAATCTTATTAAAGAACCTTTTAAATAAAAACCCCAAAAATCTTTGAAAGTAATTTGTGTCTTTACAGTCATACATTAATCATTAAATCCTCTCCAATTCCTCAGCACTAATCGTCGTTTTAAAAGTCCCGTAATTCACAATTACTTTATTTCTGGATATCTTTTCAATCGTCCCGACACTTGTACTTCCTGTAATACGAACGCGTTGACCAATTTTCATCCAAACAGCGCGGTCAGTTTGACGTTTTTCCTCTATTTTTTCGTTAGTTTCCGTGATTTTTTCAATGACGTCTTCTTTTTTCAGCTGTTGCGTAATTTTTCTTTTAACAACTTGAAGTCTTTTCGTTTCATCTTTATCAGCACCGATTTTCCTGAATTTTTCCTGTTCTAAAATTTTTACAAAATCTTTCACAACATCTTTTCGGGATCTTCCTTTTATGTAGCCGTCGATAAAAGTTTCAATCTTATTTCCAAACTGAAGTTTTCGATGTTCATCTTCATACAACTTTTGGAAATTAAACAGTTTTTGTTGAAGCTGTTCATTCAGTTTTTGAAGATTATCGCGCTTGTCTTCAACGGATTCTTTTCTTTCGGCAAGATCGGTTTTCAGTTTTTCAACCTCGAATTTTTCCTGTTGAAGTTTTACAATTGTTTTATCAAGATTCACAATATCGTGTTCCACTTTTTTCTTCGCAGAATGAATGATAAATCTTGGGATTTTATTCTTCTCAGCAACCTCAAAAGTAAATGAGCTACCTGCTTGTCCGACCTCCAATTTGTACATTGGCTCCAATGTTTCTTCATCAAAAAGCATGGCTGCATTTTCCGCATGGGAAAGCTCTTCTACAACCAATTTAATGTTCGTATAGTGCGTTGTAATGATCGCAAAACTCTTCTTGTCATAGAAAAATTCTAAGAAACTTTCTGCCAAAGCACCTCCTAATTCAGGATCTGAACCCGTTCCGAATTCATCAATCAACAAAAGGGTATTGGCATCAGCTTCACGGATGATTCCGCCCATCTTCTTTAATCTTGATGAATAAGTGGAAAGATGGTTTTCAATAGATTGATTATCACCAATATCGGTCATGATTTTATCAAAGAAAAACATTTCGGACCTGGGATGAACAGGAACTAAAATTCCGCTCTGAATCATCAATTGAAGCAATCCTACCGTTTTCAGCGTGATCGATTTTCCTCCCGCATTTGGTCCCGAAATACAGATGATTCTGTTTTGATCCGTTAACGATAATGTCTGAGAAAAAATTGTTTTATTCTCTGCTTTATTTCTTAACCAAAGCAAAGGATGGAAAGCTTCTCTTAGCTTTAACGTTTTATGACGATTGATTTTTGGTAAAACTCCGTTAATTAATTCTGCAAACTTAGACTTGGCTCTTGTAAGATCAAGGTCAAAAATATAAGCCTGATATCTCCAAAGCTGAGGTTGGAATACTGCTAATTCCGCTGTAAGTTGTCTTAAAATTTTATCAATTTCCTTTTTCTCTTCTTCCTGATTTTCGCGAAGTTTGAAGTAATGTTTGACAACACTGTCAGGCTGAATATACGTAATGGAACCTGTTTTTGAAAGTCCCAAAACTCTTCCTGGAACCCTTTTCTTGTAAGCAGATTTTACCGCTAAAACCCTTATGTCTTCAATATTACTCTCTCGGATATCATCTAAAAAATCACTTTGAGCGTAATTGAACAATACACGGTTGAAATTTTCCTGAATCGCTTTTTTAGCATGTTGAATTTCCGCTCTTAAGGTTTTCAAGATCGGAGAAGCTTCACTTTTTACTTCATCAAAACGGTTGAAAACCTTATCAACCTTATCAATGATTTCTTTCTTAAATTCCAATACAGAAGCGTCTTCCATCAAAGTTGGGAACGTTTCAGGCATGGTCGGGAAAAACTTTTGAAGTCTTCCTATTTGTTCGGTAATCGTTTTTATTTTGATGAAAGCTTTGTTTTCGAGACGGTAATTCTCGATGAGCATGAGTTGTAATTCGCTTTCAATATCTTCGTATTCATCAAACGGAATCGCATTTGAACTTTCAAAACTCGATAAATATTCGGAAGTTTTTTTCAGTGAAAGTCCTGCCTCGTCAATTTCCATGGGACGAAGTTGAAGAATTTTGTCTCTCGTTTTCGGAGAATACGCAAATGGAGAAATTTCCGCGAGCAATTGCGGAAACTCTAATTCGTTTAAATCTTCTTTATTTATATACACACTGCAAATTTAGTGAGAAAATGTGAATTTGATGATGTAGCATTTGAAAATGAGTTTCTTTACATTTCATTTTTCCACAAAAGTTTCAAAAAATTTTAACACATTAGTTTTTTGAAGTTAAATTTTACTACAAAGAAGAACACATTAGTTTTTGAAAATCTTTGATTTTCTTCTTAAGTGAACTTAATATTTTCAAAGTTTATTTTCTTTAGTGTTCTAATGTGTTAAAGTTTTTGTGGTTAATTTTTTCATTAAATTTGGGATATGAAACTAGAAACTGAAAGACTACAATTAAAAGAAATCAACGAAAGCTATGTTGAGGATATTCTGAAAATTCGAAGTAATGAAATAATCAATCAATTCGTTCAGCGAAATTCTCCGAAAAATAATTATGATGCGTTGCAATTTATTTTAACCATTAAAGAAAGAACCCGAAATAATGAAACGTTTTACTGGGGAATTTCTTTAAAAGATCAACCGAATCTTATCGGAACGATTTGTCTTTGGAAATTCTCAGATGACAGAAAACAAGCAGAAGTAGGATATGAGTTATTACCCGACTATCACAGAAAAGGAATTATGTCAGAGGCGTTGACTGCAGTCGTAAATTATGGATTTAATACTTTAAATTTGCAGGAAATTGTAGCAATGACCAATAAGTTTAATGAAAACTCGAAAGGTATCCTTTTAAAGCATGATTTTATTTTAGAAGAGGAAAGAAAGGATGAAGGTTTTCCTGATAATTTGGTTTTTAGCTTGAAGAAATAACACTTCTTTTGTCATTTCGACGAAGGAGAAATCTATTATTAATGAAAATACAAGAATATTTAAATTTATGGAATGATGAATTAATAAATTTAAATTACAACATAAGTGAATTTTTGATAAAAAGCGTATTGCTTTCAAAACAGTATGAAGAAAAAAAGAGTAGAAAACTAGATTTAGGATATAATATATTTACAACAATTTCAAATTACTACTATCGAGAAAATTTTCATAGTGATATATTAAAATCTATTTTAGAAAATACAAAATCATATACATTTAATTTATTTATTAAATTTTTAAACTCATCAAAATTTGGTCTGAATATTAATTCTGATGATTTTTCTAATGCCGTTTTTTACAGAGAAAAAGAAAGAATTGATATTTTAATTCTAGATGATTTTTCAAAAAAAGCTATAATAATCGAGAATAAAATTAATAATGCTTCTGATACTGAAAGGCAATTACCTAAATATTTTGATAGAATTTCAATAGATTATGATGTAGTTGCTATAGTATATTTAACTTTAGATTCTTCAAAAACACCAGATAGATTTGATTGGACAGAAGACGAGATAGAAAAATTAGAAGATAAAATTGTCTTAATTCCTTCAATGAGTGATAAGATTCCTAATCTTGTAGAAGATTTTTTAAATCCGGCTACGCTTTTAGTAAGAGATTTAGATATTAATTCTACGATTAGGCAATATTCAAAATTAATTCAATACCTAAATTATAATTCAATGGATTCAATAAGTTTAGAAAAATTTTATAAGACAATATTAGAACAAGATAATTTAAATACTGCAATTTCAATTCAGAACATGTTGAGTGAGTTACCAACTTATCTCGCTTTGAGAATTGAAGATAAGTATATACAAAAATGTTTTCCTTTCATTAAACTATGGAGATATAGTAATTCAATTGTTGTCTTTGAAGGTTTTGAAATCGAAAAATTATATTTTAAATTAGATATAAATTGTAGTATTAATGGATACAGGGCTGTATTTTGGAATACAGTAATTACTGATTTTGATACAAAAGAAAAATTTCGAAATTTTAAATCTTTAGAAGATTTTTATGTAGAAAATGGTGTTGTTTCACATATTGTAAAATATTATGATTTAAATAATGAAAAGAGTTTATTTGAATTTATAGATCATTTGTTATCTGAATTAAAGGCACTAAAATTGAATTATCAACCATTATCAAATTAAACAATATGACCTGGACCGAAATTTTAGCCCCAATAAAAAGCACTCCATACTTTACAACCCTTTGGGAAAAAGTAAAACAGGAATACGCAACAACAAAAGTTTTCCCACCAAAAAATCAGATTTTCAGAGCATTGGAAATTACGCCTTTTGATGATATTGAAGTCGTGATTATCGGACAAGATCCCTATCATAATGATTTTCAGGCGAATGGTTTGTGTTTTTCTGTTTCTGAACAGGTTACTGCACCGCCTTCATTGAAAAATATTTTTATTGAATTAAAAGATGATTTAGGAATTGTAAGAATTTCAAAAGAATTAGACGATTGGGGAAAACAGGGTGTTTTAATGCTGAATGCGACTTTAACCGTCCGTGCCCATACTCCAAATTCTCACAAGGATTTAGGATGGGAAACGTTCACAAATTTCATCATTAAAGAAATTTCAGATAAAAAAGAAAATGTAGTTTTCGTATTGTGGGGCGCTTTTGCACAAAAAAAAGCCGAATTCATTGATCCGGCTAAGCATTTTATCATTAAATCGGCGCATCCGTCACCGTTTTCTGTGTACAGAGGGTTTTTCGGAAGCAAACCTTTTTCAAAAATTAATGAATATTTGGTTTCAAAAGGGAAGAAACCTATTTCGTGGTAGAATTTTCGCCACCTTTTTTAATAACAATTCCGATTCTGTATTTTCCGGCAAGCGCTTTGACCCCGTCTTTTGATGTTGGGTAAGGATTTACTTCTTTTAATAAAATGGTATTTCCATTGAAATCTGTGGATTGATGATAGTTTCGCCCTGCATTTTCTGTGGTGGCGATATTTACGGTCATTGGTCTTGTTGCAATTCCCATCACTTCAATCTGTGCCACGGCAACTCCTGCCCACATACAGTTCACGCCCTCAGGACAACGGCTGTCCTCGGAAATACCCTTGAAGGTGACATTCATTTCATACTCTTTAAGGAATTTATTTTCTCCCTCATTGAAGTAAATGATATTTTCATCCCTATTCATTGATTTTACGTCTTTTATTTCGCCTGTCACCGTATTTTTTGTTGAGGTTTTCGTTTCCTTTTGCGCATTACAGTTGGCTAATGTCAATAATCCTAAGCCGAATATGATGGTTTTATGTAGCATGATTTTTTGTTTTAAATGATATTAAGCATATTCAATACTACTACCAAAAACATTGCCACACCTACAACCAAACTGAATCCTGTCCCATAAATAAATCCTATAAAAGCCCCTTTTGTAGACTTTAAAGCTTTATTCATATCCTTGCTGTCGTGAAGTAACTCTCCGATGAAAACTCCGGCAAACATCCCGATCAGGAAGCCTAGTGGAATTGGTAAAAACATCCCGACAATGGTTCCGATTATCGAACCGATACTTCCCCAACGTGTACCTCCATATTTTTGATTGGTCTTGGCTGGAATTACATAACTTAAAACTACAGAAACTGCCGTCAGAATTCCAAAAGCCCAAATGTAAATCATGGATAAATCAGCATCAGTTCCATATTTATAGATCAATAAACCACAAAGACTTAATAATAATCCCGGTAAAACAGGAAGGAAAGTTCCTAACATTCCGAGGAACAATAAAACAAGACAGAGAATATTAATTAATGTTGTATCCATTTTTAAAAATTATAGATGCAAGATAAAAAAAAGTGGCCTTAAAAAAGCCACCTTTCAATATAAGTCAAAAATTTACTATAAGTTTAAAATTACATATTGTAAAATTACGCCAGCGTTTCCAATGTTACCTGAGGCATGATTATGGAAAGTAGTATAATAAATATATCCACTTGTTGAAGATCCAGAGCAAGGCCCAACTGTTGCGCCTAATGCAACCAGATAAGGAACCAATACCTGAGGAACTGAAAGACTGATCTGGATATTTCCCGGTAGCGTAATACAAACCGTTACAAACGTTGAATTTGGAGCGTTTCCTATCGGAGTAGTTGTTACACCTGTTGCTGTAAAATGATTGGTTCTGATCATCAAAGCATCATTTGATGAAGTTTCTTTAACTAAAACTTCCCAATATGCTGGATCATAATTAATTATTTTTTGCCATGCACCTAAATCATAGTTAATACTAAGTGTATTGAATCCCAGCGCTGTTGTAAGTCCGGCATTATTTACCGTAGCGCCTACCATACCTACGTTTCCGATGTTTTTAGAACATAATTTTGTATCGGGAACAAATCCTCCTGCAAGCGAACAGTTATTAGTATTTGTTGTTCCGCCCACCAAGTAAGCAACATCCCAGTCTGAAGCATAAATACTACCTCCATTAGCAACAAAAGTGGCTAAATTAGTATCAATTACAGTATAAAGTCCGGGATTTGAAGAGTAATTATTTCTTGAACCACAGTTAAGAAATATGATATCATACTGTGCAACAGTAGTCAGGTTGGCAAGATCGTTATTGGTGATTTCGGTGGCGGTATAGCCTAAAGTCTGAATAATATCTTCAATTTTATCATACGTTCCTTTTACGTAAGCAATTTTTGCAACCTGATTCAGTTTGGTTTGACTGGCGTCAAGACTTAAAGTTTCATTATCTTTTACAGTTGCAGAAATCTCCGTACGGAAATTACTACCATTACCTGTCTGAATATGAATGGTTTGATTTCCAGCTGGAGCTACCAACGTGAAGTTACCATCTGCGTCTGAAGTGGTATAATAGATTTTAAACTTGTCATCAAAAGTAAAAACTGAAGCCCCGCCAATAGGTTTTGTTCCGTTTTGTGACATTACTTTTCCGGTAAGTTTTCCGGTTTTTACAACCGTAGGACCAACGTTTTCGGAAACTATCGGAGAATCGTCTCCTCCTGCACAACTGGTGAAAAGTGTGAATACACACAACAAAATAAATAAGTAGTGTTTTCTCATATCTAATTGATTTTGATTTGTTTAGTTTTAATCAAATTTAATAAATAATTAAATATAAAATCATAAAATGTGATAAATTTTTAATATAATTTATTTTTAATGGTGGTTTTTGGTGAATTTTCCATTTATTAATCAAAGTTTAAGAGGATTTAATAATTTTTAAAATAACAATTGATAATTTTTATTAAATATTAAAAAAGAAATCGTTTTGGGATGAAAATTGATAGAAAGGTTTTGATTAAAATCACCCTTAAATTTCATAAATTTGCTGTAAATGAAAGACGAAATACAAGATACCAAGAATTTTATTCAGGAGCTGAGTGAAGTGCTTTATAACTATATAACAGGAATAGCGCCATCCGGGATGGAATTTATTCTTCATATTGTTATAAAGATGGGTTTGCTTATCGGAATATTTTTAATCATTGATTTCATTTTAAAGTTGATTATTAATAGCAGTTCACGGTTTTTTCATAATCAGGAAAAATATCCTATTCTGAACTCTATTAAAGCATCTAAAGTTACCAATTCTCTCGCTCATTTTATTGCTTTGACAATTGTGGGAGGAATACAGAATTTCATCTTTACTGGTCATTTGCCAAGCACTACATTTTTTATTGTAAGAATGGTAAATCTTGGTTTGGTTTTGATTGTTGCAGGTATGCTTTATCGATCACTAACAGCATTCAGAAACTACTTCGTTATCAAGCAGGACTTCTACAATATCATGGCTTTGAATGCCATTTCCGAAACCGTTAAAATTCTGGGGATTTTTATTTTTTCAATTGTTGGAATCTGTGTTATATTTGGAATAAAAGGGAGTACAATTGTAGGAAGTTTAGGAGCGATTACAGCGGTTTTGGTATTGGTTTTTCGTGATACTATTTTAGGATTTGTAACAGGGATTCATGTGGCGACCTCAAAAAGCTTAAAAGTGGGAGATTGGGTCAGTATTCCTAAGTACAGTATTGAGGGAAATATCGCTGATATCAGCCTTTTGACAACGAAAATCAATAATTTTGATAAAACGATTTCTACAATTCCAACCTATGATTTGTTGACTACTGAGATTAAAAATCTTCAGGTAATGTCTGAATCAAATACAAGGAGAATTAAAAAATCAATCTATTTTAATATCAATTCTTTTAAGTTTTTAAATGACGAAGAGATTGAGCGTTTAAAGGATATAAATTTAATTTCCGATTATCTGGAATCGAAGATTATTGAATTAAAAAAAGAAAAAGAAAGCCTGGAACATAAAGATAAAATCATTAATGGAAGGCAGCTTACCAATATCGGGGTTTTCAGATATTATGCGCAAAGATATATCGAAAACGATCCGGACATTGATCAGGAGGGCGCGATGATGGTTCGTCAGTTGGATATTACGCCACAAGGCTTGCCATTGGAAATTTACTGTTTTGCAAATGATTCAAAATGGGAACATTTCGAGCAAATTCAAGCTGATATTTTTGACCATTTATTGGTTGCTTCCAAAGAATTTGATTTGCAGGTAATGCAAGTGAGTATAAAAGTATAAAAAGTTGGAAGATGGATGCTGGGAGCTAGAAGTTTTTCTTCATTCCGCATAAATCTTCCATTGTAAATATTTAAAAGTAGGCATAGATAGAAATATGCAGAGTTGTAATAGACTTCCAGCATCCATCTTCCCACTTAAAAACAAATTAAAACATGACAAAATTAAGTGTAAACATTAATAAAATTGCAACGATAAGAAATGCAAGAGGAGGCGAAACGCCAAGTGTAACGGAAGCTGCAATTAAAATACAGGAGTTTGGTGGACAGGGAATTACGATCCATCCAAGACCCGATGAAAGACATATCACAAGAAAAGATGTTTATGATCTGAAGCCTTTGGTGACGACAGAATTTAATATTGAAGGAAATCCGCACAGAGAATTTATCGATATGGTTTTGGGAGTAAAACCTGAGCAGGTAACATTGGTTCCTGACGCAGATGACGCCATTACTTCAAATGCAGGTTGGGATACAAAAAAGCATTTAGATTTTCTTACAGAAATCATTGCTGAGTTTAAAAGTGCCGGAATCCGTACTTCTGTCTTCCTTGATCCAACACCGGAATTGGTAGAATATGCTGCAAAAACCGGAGCCGATAGAATAGAATTATACACAGAAGCTTACGCAAAAAATTATTTACTAAATAAAGAGCAAGCGATAAAACCTTATTATGACACCGCAGTTGTTGCAAATGAATTTGGTTTAGGGATCAATGCCGGGCACGATTTAAGCCTAGAAAATTTAAAATATTTCGCAGATAACATCCCTAATTTATTGGAAGTTTCTATTGGTCATGCCTTAGTTTCTGAAGCTTTGTATATGGGAATGGAAAATACAATTCAGGCGTATTTGAAGAGATTGGCAAAATGGTAAACTGATGGCTGGAAGCCGGAAGTCAGAAGCGGGAAGTTGATGCAGTCCTATTAACTTCCATCTCCCATCTTCAAACTCCCATCTTTAAAAATTAAACTTATGGAAATTCTACATTCAAAAATATTTGGCGAAAATCTTTCGTCTACACCACTTTTGGTTTTTCACGGATTGTTCGGAATGCTCGACAATTGGGGAAGCTTTGGAAAAGATCTTGGAGAACAGATACCTGTTCATTTAATTGATCTTAGAAATCATGGAAGAAGCTTTCATTCCGAGAGTATGTCGCATGATGATTTAGCTGACGATATCACCAATTATATGGGCCATTACGGAATTGAAAAAGCCCATATTTTAGGGCACTCTTTAGGCGGAAAAGCGGTAATGCAATTCGCAATAAAATATCCTGAAAAAGTTGATAAATTAATTGTTGTTGATATCTCTCCAAAAGCATATCCTCCACATCATCAAGGAATTATAAAAGCGTTGGAGACGGTTGATTTTAATACTGTAAACTCTCGAAATGAGGTTGAAGCTGTGTTAACTCAATATATTCCGGAAAAATCAACGATTCAATTTTTAGCTAAAAATTTATATTGGGATGATGATAAAAAGCTAAACTGGAGGTTTAATCTTAAAACTTTATCTGAAAAATATACAGAATTTGTTTCAAATGCCATTAAGTTTGGTGTTTTTGAAGGAGAAACATTATTTATTTCAGGTGAAAAATCAAACTATATTCTTCCTCAGGATGAGTTTGGGATCAAGCAGCAATTTCCAAAAGCTAAAATTGTTACTGTGAAAAATGCAGGACATTGGGTTCAGGCAGAAAATCCTGTTGATTTTGCGAATGTTGTTAGAGAATTTTTAGGATTAAATTAATTTAATTCTACAATTATTGAATTTGTGTTAAAATTTTATTAAATAATATATTTATTTCTCCTGGTGTTGAATTTTTTGTAATTTAGTTTTACCAAATAACTAATAATATAAACTTATGAAACAGAAAAATTCAAAGAAACCGTTTTTTGCTTCGTTTTTAGAGAAACAAGTTAAGAATCCGGAAAAAGTAAACGGAGGTCAGGAAATAACAACAGCTCTTGAAGATTCTGTTACAATTCCTACAAAAGACAACGTTACATCTGCACTTTCGGATAGTGTTACAAAACCTGGATTAGACCACGTAACCATGAAGTATCCTTCGGATGGTGATGATTCTGTTGAATAATTAAAACTAAAACCAAATTCAAAAACCATGAAAAACAAAAAATTAAAGAAGCCGTTTTTTGCGTCTTTTCTAGAGAAGCAAATCAATAATTCTGACAAAGTAAAAGGAGGTGCTATGACTTCTGAACTTCTTGATAATGTGACAACAGCGCTTCAAGACACTGTTACAAAGCCTGGATATGATAACGTAACAATGAAATATCCTTCTGACGGCGACGAAACAGGAGAAGCTTCATAATTTTTAACATCAAACTAAAAGGATTATGAAAAACAAAAATTTAAAGAAGCCATTTTTTGCATCATTTTTAGAGAAGCAAATTCAGGATCCTCAAACGGTAAAAGGAGGAGCAATAACGACTGCACTTCAGGATTCTCCAACAACATCAGTTCTTAGAGATACTGTTACCAATAGACAAAATGATCAGGTAACATTGAAATATCCATCTGATAGTGACGAATCCGGAGAATTGGAATAAGATTTACTCAATTTAAATACAATCAAACTCAAACTAACCATTATGAAAAACGAAAATTCAAAAAAAAAGCCTTTTTTTGCCTCTTTTCTAGAAAAGCAACTTAAAGATCCTCAAACAGTAACAGGAGGGACTGATATCACAATTCCTGAAAGAGATACGGTTACAAAGCCTGTATTAGATACAGTTACAAAGCCTCAGTATGACATGGCTCAGACTCAAAAATATCCATCTGACGGAGATGATGATGCTCCAGTTGTATAAAAATGAGTTGTTTTTATAATTAAAACATATTAACAAAATCATATTTAAAAGGGAACTTAAACTTTAAGTTTCCTTTTTTAATAAAACGCGGCAAATGATTCTCTGTATTACTCATTCCAACGATTTTTACAATATCGATCTCTTTTTCGACTATCTGAGATCTAAAAATATCCCTTATTTCAGGCTTAATTCTGATCATCTTAATGATTTTCAGAAAATCAGCATTAATGAAGATTCATTTGAACTGACTGATGAGTTCGGAAATACTCTCAATTCTAAAGATATTCAAGCTGTATGGCACAGAAAATCCTGGCGAATCACCGTTCCTGAAGATCTTGACGAAGATTATGAAAAAATATTTCTAAAAGAATACGGAAGTCTTCGCTATAATCTTTTTACGGTTTTGGAAGATCTCCCGTGGATTAATCCATATGAATCTGAAAATAAGATTGATGGAAACAAAATGTATCAGCTTAAAATTGCTAAAAAGTTTAACTTAACCATCCCAAAAACGCTTTTTTCAAATGATGAAGAAAAGATTTTAATCTTTTTTCATGAAAACTGCAACGGAAAAGCTGTGGCAAAACTTCACGGTGTCATTACAAAATCGATGAATGGGGAAAATTTTCTTTCAACAACCATTATTGATGAAAATAATTTAGAACACATTGCTGATATTGCTTATTGTCCAATGATTTTCCAACCTTATATCGAAAAAGAATATGAACTGAGAATTGTCTATGTTGACGGTGAGTTTTTCACTGGCAAGATAAACAATAGTGAAAATGCCGATTGGAGAGTTGTTCAGGGAAATTTTCTCTGGTCAGAATATGATCTTCCGGAAGAAATTAAAACAAATCTGACTTCAATGATGAAGGAAATGAAACTGTATCTCGGAGCAATCGATATGATAAAAGGAAAAGATGGAAAATATTATTTCCTAGAAGTAAATCCGCAGGGAGAGTGGGGAATGCTGCAAAAAGAACTCAATTTTCCCATCGCAGAAAGAATAGCCGATAACCTTATAAAAAGAATAAATAACCAATGAATAAAATTTTAATAATTACGCATACAGGAGATAATTTTTCTATCGAAAAAGTAACAGAATATATTGAAAAAAATAACTGTGAAGTGATCCGTTTCGATGTAGATTTATATCCTTTACAAAATAAATTATCCACTATTTTCCAAGATGGAGAATGGGTGAGTTACCTTGAAACTGCTGATGCTAAAATCCGTGTAGATGATGTTGCAGCGGTTTGGTACAGAAGAGCTTACAATATTGGAAACGGTTTGAAAGAAGAAATGGATTCCAAATTTTACGGAGCTGCAATGGGCGAGATCCGCAATACACTTTTCGGTTTTCTGGAGTCTTTTGACTGTTATTCATTAGGAAAACCAAGTGTTTACAGAAGGTTAGACAGCAAGGAAGAACAGCTTAAAATTGCAGATAAAATTGGATTAAAAATCCCTGCAACTTGCTTAACTAATAACCCAGAAGAAGCAAAACAGTTTATTATAAAACATAAAAACGTCGTTGCAAAAATGCAGACCGGATTCGCCATTTATGAAGACGGAGTTGAAAGTGTTGTGTTTACCAACGTTGTTAAAGAAGATAAATTTGAAGAATTAGAGTCACTTTTATACTGTCCGATGCAGTTTCAGAAAATGATTCAAAAGAAAAGAGAACTTCGTGTAACCGTTGTTGGTCAGGACGTTTATGCTTTTGAAATCGATTCTCAACAATTTGAAGATGCCAAAGTTGACTGGAGAAAAGATGGTGTTAATTTAATTGATAAATGGCTCCCAACCGAACTTCCAAAAGATGTTGAAGAAAAAGTTTTAGGGCTTTTAGATGTTTACAATGTTGATTATGGTGCATTAGACATCATTGTTTCCCCTGAAGATGACTATTATTTCATCGAGATCAATGCAGCGGGAGAGTTTTTTTGGCTGGATAATTTAACGGAAGGAAATCTTATTTCTAAAAGTATCGCAGATGTTTTGTGCGACAAAGCTCCGAGAAGAAATAATATGGTTTTAGCTTAGATTTTTAAACACAAAAATCACAAATTAATTCCACGAATTACACAAGAATTTTATATCAATAGAAACGGGCTTTAGCCCGTTTTCTTATTTTAATCCCTAGCCAAAATATAAAACCTAGCCCTTACTGAAAATCTTTGATTTTCTTGCGTCTTAGAAACTGCATGAAGAATAAAAATCTTTGCGCCTTTGCGATTCTCCAACAAAATATTTTCCATTAAACTTTTCATTAAAATTTAAACAAATTCATTAATTAAATAGTAAACTAGGCCGAAATTGTCCTTTAAAAATCGCAAATTTGCAGATACAATTTTTAGGTAATTTTTTAACAAAACGAAGAATTGCCGAATAAAAAATATTGTCATAATTTAGTCAACAATCAAGTAGAAATATAATTGATGGTTTTTGTAACGGGTGCAACCGGAATTTTAGGCAGAGTAATTGTTTTAGAGCTTCTTAAAAAAGGCAAAAACGTTCGTGCTGCAAAAAGACCTACAAGCAATATAAAGGAAGTAAAACATTCGTATTCATTTTATACGGAACGCGCTGACGATTTTTTTAATAAAATTGAGTGGATCGATGTAGATTTTGATGATATCAATTCTCTGCAAGATGCTTTGAAAGGAGTAGATGAGGTATATCACTGCGCAGCCAAGGTGAGTTTTAATCCAAAAGATGAGAAGGAAATGTACCATGTAAATATTAAAGGGACAGAAAATCTCTTATTTGCTTGTGATGGTTCCGATGTTAAGAAATTTTTACATGTAAGTTCTATTGCTGTTTTAGACGGTTTCAATGAAAAAGGAGAGTTGGATGAAGAGTCTGATTTTAATCCCAAAATAGAACATTCTGCATATGCAATTTCCAAGCATTTATCTGAAATGGAAGTTTGGAGAGCTTCTGCAGAAGGTTTAAATACAATTATTATCAACCCCGGAATTATCATCGGAAGCGGAAACTGGAGCCAAAGCAGTGGTGAACTTTTTTCTACTTTTGAAAAAAATAGTTTTACTTTTTCCGGAGGAACATCGTATGTAGATGTTTTTGATGTAGCAAAAATTGCAATTGAATTAATGGAAAAGAATATTTTCGGAGAACGTTTTATTCTTATTTCTGAAAATAAAAAATATGCAGATTTGGGGAATTATGTCAGAAATAAATTAGGGTTGAAAGACGCTAAAATCCTTTCCAATACTCAACTGAATTTGGGAAGATGGCTGAATGTTTTTTTCGGATGGCTAATTCCACAATTAAAAATGGCAACCCGATCTAATATTGAAGCAGTGACTGCACTGAATACCATTTCCAATCAAAAAATTAAAGAAAAGTTGAATTATCAGTTCGTTTCCGTACAGGAAAGTGTTGATTTTCATCTTAATAATTATAGTAACGACAAAAAGCTGAATAAATAAATGAATCTTGCAGAGGCAATTATCAATAAAAATGTAGCAAAACATCCTATAAAATCAGCCATTGGTTTTAAGAAAAAAGAGGGCTGGAAGGAATTGAGCTGGAAGAAATTTGGTGAAATGATCTTCAAAACAGCCAATGCTCTGAAAAATGCCGGAATTGAGGAAAATGATAAGATCGCGATCTATTCAGACAATTCTTCTGAGTGGATGATATTTGATTTGGCTGCCATTTCTATCGGAGCGATTACGGTTCCTATTTATTCGACAAACAATGCTGAACAGGCGGAATATATCATCAATGATTCTCAGGCTAAAATTATTTTAGTGGGAGATCAGGGGCAATATGACGCTTGTCTGGAAGTTTTACATAAAGAAGAAAGTACTCTTCAAACCATCATTGTTTCTAAAAAAGCAGTGTGGATTAAAAAAGAATTCAGCAGTTTTTATCTGGAAGATTTTATTGGAAAAGCTTCCTCAAAATTAGAATTCTGCAAAAAAGAATATGAAGATGTAGCAACATTGATCTACACTTCAGGAACTACTGGAACACCAAAAGGCGTAATGTTGACGCACGGAAACTTCATCAAAGCTTTTGATGCTCATTTTGAATTTTTTAAGTTTAAAAATTTCGAAGAAGAGCTTTCATTGGCATTTTTACCATTGAGTCACGTTTTCGAAAGATGCTGGAGTTTACTTTGTTTGTACGGAGGTGCGAGAGTGTATTTCCTTGAAGATCCAAAGAACATCGCTAAAACATTAGAAGAAGTAAAACCTACGATGATGTGTGCCGTTCCAAGATTTTTCCAGAAAGTGTATGCAGGAGTATTAGAAAAAGCCAATGAAGGTTCATCATTAAAAAAGAAAATCTTCAATTGGGCTCTCGAAACAGGAAGACAAACAGGAGAATTAAGACAGCATGAAAATCCGGTTCCTTTTGGTTTAAAACTAAAAGAATCGGTTGCAGAGATGCTCGTTTTCAATAAAATTAAAGAAAAAATGGGTGGCCGACTATGGTTTCTGCCTTGTGGCGGAGCTTCTTTGTCCCCCGAAGTAACTAGATTTTTCGAATCGGTCGGAATTCATGTTACGGTTGGTTATGGTTTAACAGAAACTACCGCAACATTAACGCTTTTCCCTTTAACGAATTTCGAACACGCAACAAGCGGAAAACCTTTGCCGGGAGTTGAGATCCGAATCGGAGAAAACGATGAAATTCAGGCTAAAGGAAACGGTATCATGAAAGGATACTACAATAAGCCTGAAGAAACGCAAAAAGTTTTCACGGAAGATGGTTGGTTTAAAACAGGTGATGCCGGAAAGATTGATGATGCCGGAAATCTGATCATTACAGACCGAATCAAGGATCTAATGAAAACTTCCAACGGAAAATACATCGCTCCACAGCAGATCGAGAATCTTTTGACCAACAATAATTATATAAGTCAGATTGTTTTGATTGCAGAGGGAAGACAGTTTGTTTCGGCTCTGATTGTTCCTAATTTTGAGTTTTTAGGAGATTATATTAAGAAAAATAATATTCCGTTTACCAATTGGGAAGAATTGGTGAAAAAAGAGGAAATTATTCATTTATACAAAGACAAAATTAATGAACTACAACATGATTTGTCTGATTATGAAAAGGTGAAAAAATTCACTTTGATGCCTGCAGAATTCGATATCAACACAGGTGAGATCACGCCAACGTTGAAGGTAAAGAGAAATGTAGTTCTTAAAAAATATGCAGATATTATTGAGAAAATGTATTAAATAAAACGATGAAAGGTCACAGCATGTAGTGAAATTTGTGAAAAACATTTGTGCTATTTGTGGTTTAAAAAACAAGTTTTATCATTTTAAATTAGATTATGACAACACAAGAATTTTTAGGAAAAGAAGACTTTACGATAAGCTCACAAACAGTTTCAGAAAGCTGTCCGTCGAATATTGCCTTAATTAAATATTGGGGGAAATATGACAATCAGATTCCTGCAAATCCGAGTATCAGTTATACTTTAAATCATTGTAAAACGAATACAACAGTAGAATTTTTAGCTGGAGAACCATTTTCTGTACAAACTTTTTTAGCAGGAAATGAAGAAGTAAAATTTGCTGAAAAGATCGAAAAATATTTCAAAAATATCGACCAATATTTGCCTTGGATTTTAGAAGGAAAATACATCATCAGAACAGAAAATACATTTCCACACAGTTCGGGAATAGCGAGTTCAGCTTCAGGATTTGGAGCGATTGCAAAATGCCTGATGAAGTTGGATGAAGTTTTTTCTGAGAAAACATCTGATGAAGAATCATTAAAAAAAGCGTCATTTCTGGCTAGATTAGGAAGCGGAAGCGCTTGCAGAAGTCTTTACAACGGTTTGGTTGTTTGGGGGCAGTCTCAGGTTAAAGGAAGTTCAGATTTATATGCTGTACAATATCCGGATGATGAAATTCATGAGATCTTCAAGGATTTTAATGATTGGGTTTTGCTGATTCATGAAGGTCAAAAAACAGTTTCTTCGACAGTTGGACACGGTTTGATGAATACAAATCCATATGCAGAAAGAAGATTTCAGGAAGCAAGAGAAAATTTCATTCCGATGATTGAAATTCTTAAAAACGGTGATTTACAGAGTTTTATCAAATTGGTTGAACATGAAGCTCTTACGCTTCACGCAATGATGATGATGAGCGATCCTGCTTTTATTTTGATGAAAGTCGGAACACTGGAAGTTATTAATAAGATCTGGGATTTCAGAAGAGAAACTAATTTACCTTTATTCTTTACATTGGATGCCGGTGCAAACGTTCATCTTTTATTTCCGAATGACGGTTCTGAAGAAAAAATTAAATCATTTATCGAAACTGAATTATTGCAATACACTCAAAACAATGGAGTAGTGAAGGATATAATGAAGTTTTAATTACAATAAAACTATACTCAATATCAATAGGAACGGGCTTTAGCCCGTTTTTGTTGTATAATATTGTAAAACCAAAATTTGTTGAGAATGATAAATTTTGAATTTTTTATTATTGTTTTATTTATTATTTTTATCCACAAACTTTGTCATTCCGGAGGAATCTAAACAGAGTTTTGAATAACTAAAACATACACAAATGATAGAATTCTCTGAAGGTATTTACACATTTTATGTTTATATTCTTACTAATAAGAGTAAAACAGTTTTGTATACTGGTATAACAAATAATCTTCACCGACGATTGTATCAGCATAAAATAAAAGAAAATCCAAATAGCTTTACTGCTAAATATAATGTTGAATTTTTACTTTATTATGAAAAACTCGGATGGATCCATCAGGCTATTGAAAGAGAAAAAGAAATTAAAGATCTATCAAGAGATAAAAAATTAGAGTTGATTAGATTTGTGAATCCTAATTTGGAGTTTTTAAATCACTTATTTGATCAAAAATTCTGAATTTAATGGTTTAGATTCCTCCGGAATGACAAACTTTGTGTTAAATCAATCAATCCTCAGTCACAATCGCATCACGCTCTCCATCCTCTTCTTTTCCTTCCTGAATCATTTCCTCAGCTTGAATTTTTTCTTCTGTAGTCGCTTTTTCTATTCTTTCTTCCTGCTGATCATTGTGATGATCTATAAAAAATTCACAATAAACGGGAAGATGATCAGAACCGAAATTTTCTAAAGTTGTAAGTTTTTCAATAAAAATATCTTCGCTATGAAACATCAAATCAATCGGAAATCTCAACATTCGATATTTTGCATGAAACGTTGACACAAAAGCACGACCGATTCTAGGATCGATCAAATGACTCGTTTTTCTGAATAATATAGACGATTTTGACCACGCAACATTATTAAAATCTCCCACAACAATTACAGGTTCATGAATTTCTGTTACACGTTTTGCAGTACTCAATAAATCGCCATCCCTTTCTTTTGAAGTTTCCTCTTCAGTAGGACTTGGCGGTGGTGGATGAACCCCGAAAAAGACAAATGAAAATCCATCTTCAGTCATTAAATGCACTTCAATACTCGGAATATCATCAGCAACAAAATAATGTGTTTTAGCTTCCTTTATTTCTATTTTGGAATAAAAATGCATTCCGTAGGTATTTTCCAGCGTTACTTTATGGTGATAGGGATAGTTTTTTTCCAAAGGTTGCACCGCTTTTTCCCAATCTTCGTTGCTTTCCATTGTCAGGAAAATTTCAGGATTGTATTTTTCTATTAATTTAATAAATCTGCTGTATTCTGTATTGAATTGATACACATTTGCTGAAATAAAATGTATTTTTTGAGACGATTTCTCCTGTCTTGAATGTTTTTTTACAGGATAAATGGGAGTATATTTTATCAAGATAATGCCATGATGAACAAACATCAATCCTAAAAAACCTTGAAAATACCAGAAATATTCTGAATGAGAATCAACCAAAAAGCCTAAAATAAATGTAATGATAATGAAATAAGTGATCTGGATCTTACCAAATTCAGGAACTCTAAATATCCAATGTGAATTTTGAATTTTAGGCAAAAGCGTTAAAATTAATAACAGTACAACTAAGATCAGATAAACATTCCACATATTTCTTGAATAAAGGGTTAAAAGTATGATTTTAGTTTTTAAATTGATGTACGGTTTATATTTTATTTTCCTATTTTTATTCTGTATGATTTAACCGAAAAATAATATGAATAAAATAGTAGCTCTCACTTTATTATTAAGTACTTTTTGTTTTGGACAGCAGTCTAAAAATCAGGATGTTGAAAAGCCTATCCGAAATTTATTTCTTGCCATGAAAAATGCAGATCCTGAGTTATTGAAATCTGTATTTTCAGAAAGCGCTATTCTTCAAACTATTACAAAAGACGGAACAGTGAAAACAGATAATATTCCCGATTTTATTTCTTCAATTTCTAAAACTTCAAAAGATGATCTTGATGAAAGAATAACCATCGAAGCGATTCATGTTGACGGAAATTTAGCGAGTGTTTTTACGCCGTATCAGTTCTATTATAAAGGAAAATTCTTACATTGTGGAGCGAACAGTTTCCAATTGGTAAAACAAAATGACGTCTGGAAAATTCAATATTTAATTGATACCAGAAGAAAAGAAAACTGTGAGAATTTAAAATAAATTTAAAAATGAAAATACATCATATCGCCATCATTTGTTCAGATTACGAAGTTTCCAAAAAATTCTACACAGAAGTGATGGGATTAAATATCATTCGAGAAGTATATCGTGAAGAAAGACAATCGTATAAACTCGATTTAGCCATCGGAGAACATTACGTAATTGAATTATTTTCATTTCCTAGTCCACCAGAAAGACCGTCCCGACCAGAATCATGTGGTTTAAGACATTTGGCTTTTTCGGTTGAAAACGTTAATGAAAAACGTCAGGAATTAATTGATAAAGGATTAAACTGTGAAGAAATAAGAATCGATGAATTCACCGGAAAAGAGTTTTTCTTTACCCAAGATCCCGATAAATTGCCTTTAGAGTTTTATGAAATGTAGTTTTAGAAAGTTAAATTAATGAGCGTAACCTGTAAAGAAACTGATCGCCATAATGGTTAAAACAATCGAAGAAATGACTACATAAACGTAGTCTTTTTCTTTAAGATAACCTATCAAAGCAAAAACGATTCTCATCAAAGGAGTGATGATCAGGATAAGAATTCCCAATTGAATAATGGCCATTCCTTCCCCTGCACATAGGGAATGCCAGAATTGTCCCCAAACCTTTTCGGAAGAAGAACCAACATCCAGACTTGTGTATTTTTTAGGCATTTCAAAGCCTTCAAGGAAAAGTTTGATAAAACCGATCAGTGAAGTCAATACGGATAAAATAACGCCCAATCTTAAGAGATTTCCAACGGAACGGTTCAGATCTACATCAGTGAAATTCTTTCTCATTATCTGAAACTTTTATTGATACCGTTATACATCATATAAATTGACAAAATCGTGATCACAATGGCGAAGAATGTTTTCAGTTTTTTTGTCTTAGAAACCATTAATGTTTTTGATCCGATGAAACTTCCGACTACAACACCAACCAATACCGGAGCTGCAATTACAGGAATAATTTCGCCTCTCTGGAAATAAATCATGGCACTTGCAACAGCAGTTACACCGATCATAAAGTTACTTGTCGTGGTAGAAACTTTAAAAGGCAGTTTCATCATATTATCCATCGCCAAAACCTTTAATGCACCAGAACCGATTCCTAATAATCCGGACATCGCACCTGCAAACATCATCATTAAAAATCCGGGAACTGTATTTCTTGCAGAATAGCTTTTCAAAACGCCTTTGTCAGGAAATGTTCCATATAATTTCAGTTTTTCTTCCAAACTTCCTTTTATTACAGGTTCCTGATGATCGGGTTTTCCTTTAAGATTTAAAATAACCGTCAGAATAAGAATACTTGCGAAAATAATTCCCAATGTATTCGGATTTAGCATCCCCGAAACTAAGGCTCCAATGATTGCTCCGGCTGTTGTTCCGATCTCCAAAAACATTCCGATCCTCATATTAGTGAAGCCTTCTTTAACGAAAGCAACGGCCGCGCCGGAAGAAGTTCCGATCACAGATATTAATGAAGCACCGATTGCGTAATGCATAGGAACGCCGAAACCCAGCGTTAATAAAGGGATGATGATAACTCCTCCTCCTAAACCAGTAAGCGAACCTAAAAGCCCTGCCGAAATGGCTCCAAGAAAGAGAATAATGATTTCTGACATGCTACAAATATAAAACTATTGGCGTTGTCTGACAAACTTTTAAAAAAGATTATTTTAACGTAATTTTGCAGAAACGTAGAGAGAAATGAATTTATTTTATGTCATTCTGGGAGCAACTCCTAAAGGTAGAAATATTGAGCAGCATGATGTTTTTTTCGGTATTGCGGAAAGCCTGAAGGATTTAGTTCCTGATATGAAGGATTTTTGGAAGGAAGCAGACGGTAAAATTCACCTAGACTGTCATCAGAAAGTACAGTTTGCAGATGGTTATGAGGTGAAAATTGTTGAAAAAACTGACGTCATTTCTGAAGATCAATTATATTTCCTGAATTTAGGCGGATATAAAAGAGGACACTTTGAGGAGTTTCACGAACAGCATTTGATGGTTGGAAAATCGATGGGAGAGATCATTAAAAGAGCGAAAAATACAGAGTTTTATAAAACAATGGGTTTTGAAGGAGCGGTAAGTCATGTCGACGATAAGCATGGAGTAGATATTGATGATATTTTTAATGTAAATGATATTCTGCCCGAAAAGATGAAAGAAAAGTATTCAATTGTTTTAATTAAATCCGATGTCGAAAATCAGAAAAATGAAATAGGATTGGGATATCTGAAAATCGATAAAGTTTAAAATAAAATTAGCTTTAAATTAAATCTAATAGAAAAAAATAAAAAGAAAGAATGAAAATAGGAATTTTAGGAGGAGGACAGCTTGGAAAAATGTTGATTCAGGAAGCATTGAAATATGATGATCAGTTTTATACGCTGGATCCCGCTTCTGATGCACCTTGTCACAACATCTCATACTTTACGCAAGGAAATTTCAATGACTATGAAACGGTTTTGAATTTCGGTAAAGATAAAGAGGTTGTAACGATTGAAATCGAACATGTAAATGCTGAAGCTTTGGCTGAACTTGAAAAGCAAGGCGTAAAAGTAGTTCCGAATTCTAATATTATTAAAACTATTCAACAAAAAATCCTTCAAAAGGAATTTTATAAAACGCATAACATTCCAAGTCCTGATTTTCAGGTGGTTTGGAATAGGGATGAAGAAATTACAATGCCGTTACCTTTTGTTCAAAAAATGAATACGGGTGGATACGACGGAAAAGGAGTTCAGGTAATTAAAAATGAAATTGATCTTCAAAATCTTTGGCAGGAAGCTTCTGTGATTGAAAGTTTGGTTGATATTGATAAAGAACTTTCTGTAATTGTTGCAAGAAATGAAAACGGAGAAACAAAGACTTTTCCCGTAACGGAAATGGTTGCAGATCCGAAACTGAATTTATTGGATTTCAATATCTGTCCGGTTTTCTTAAGTGAAGATATTCAGAAACAGATTGATTCCATTACAGAGAAATTTTTAGAAGTTGTAAATTCTCCCGGACTTTTTGCGATCGAATTATTCTTAGATCAGGAAGGAAAAATTTGGGTGAATGAAACGGCTCCGAGATTGCATAATTCGGGACATCAAAGTCAGGAGGGAAATGCTAATTCACAGTTCGAACAAATGTATCGCGTGGTGAAAAACTTACCTTTGGCAGATACCGATTCTCTAACTTTCAGTGGAATGTTAAACTTAGTTGGCGCTGAAGGATTTGAAGGAAAAGTAATTTATGAAGGAATGGATGATGTGTTGAAAATGCCAAAAACCTACGTTCATCTTTACGGAAAAACTGAAACAAAGCCCGGAAGAAAAATGGGTCATATCAATGTATTGGCAGATTCGAAAGAAGAGCTGATGGAGAAATTGGTGAAGGTGAAGGAAATGGTGAGAGTAATTGCTTAAAAAAGCTTAATTATACATAAAAAGACTGCTGAAAAGCAGTCTTTTTTTATTCATGAATTTTCGGATAATCAATCGTCCATTTTTTTTCTTGGGAATTCCACATCAGATAAGGTCCGTCAAATTCATCCATATAAATCAATTCATAAGTACCTTGATTATCTGTTGCATAATTGGGTTTTGTACTTTGATTTTCTTTTTTGAAACCTAATTTTTCAAGTGTTTTTAAATCTTGATTTTCAGGGAGCTTTTTATTGATTGTTTTATAGGCTTCAATATTTTCGATTAATTGATTTCCAAATTGTACATCAGATTTTCGTGTAATTTCAATAGGTAAATTCCAGTAAACGGTAAATGCAATTACAAATAGAAGAAGTATTGAAACTATAATTATTATGGTCTTTTTCATTATTAAATTTAAAATAGATTACTTAAAAATCTTCTGAATAACATTCCCAATCTCCACGAAATCTCCATGATTTCCCACAGATCGTATTTCTGGATTGTTTTTATCAAATTCCGAGAACGGGAAAATAAGAAGATAATTGTTATTATTTAAATATTTATTCAATAATTCCGGTATAATTCTCATTTGCGGAATGTAAGACTGCATTCCTCTTTTGGCCATTAAAACGATTAATGCTTCATCTTCTTTTAATTGAGCAGCAGTTTTTTCACCATCTCGCCAACTGTTCATAATGATAAATTCGGCTTCGATATTGGCTTTTTTAATGATCTTTTGTAAGATTTCCAAAATATTTTCAGGAGTATAAAAAACTACTGTTGCACCGGAGTTTCTCGCAATATTCCAAACTCTGAGAAGTGCATGGAAAAATCCGGCCTCCTTATGAGCATTTTGAGGAATCATCACTGCATATTTTTTGATGGTAGAAAGAGGTTGGGCAGCATGATACACCAAAACATTCACATCATCATTTTGTAGATAACCGTTGTAAAGATTGTAGACAAAAGAAGGGGAGAAGCCTTTTTCATCTTCCAATCCGATGATCAAATCTGTGATATTTTGTTCTTTGATAACATTGTGTACACCGTTGATTACGTCGTTATCATATCTCTTCAAAGCCTGCAATTTCACATCTGCGGCAGCAGCTGCATCGGTTGCCTGATGTAATAATTTCTCGGCATTTTTTACGGAAGACTCGTTTTTATCTTCGTTAATAACATTCAATGCAAACAAATCTTCGGTATTGGAATGCGCTTTTATTAAAATCCCGAGATTGACCATCCTTTCCACAGTTTTTTCATGATTAATGGCCAACAGGATGTTTTCTTCTTCGTGATTGGTTCCTGAAACGGTGTCTTCATTATCGCTTTCTGCAATTTTTTGGGCACTCGCCATCGATATAAATGATGAAATTGTACATGAAACCAAGATCAATAAAATACTTCCGTTCAATACATGTTCGTTTAATAATCTTATCGGTTCTCCGGTTTCAGTTTCAGAAATAATAATGTTATAACCAACCATTACGGAAGCTAATGTTGCAGCGGCAGAAGCCGAACTCAATCCAAAAATAAGTTTTCCTTCATCTTTTGAAAGACGAAATGTTTTCTGAGTGGCCACAGCCGCAATATATTTTCCTCCGATGGATGCGATAAGCATGATTCCGGCTACTTCTAAAGTTTCTAAACTCTCAAAGAAAACTTTAAAATCAATCAACATTCCTACACTGATCAAAAAGAACGGAATGAAAATAGCGTTTCCGACAAACTCAACTCTGTTCATCAACGAAGAAGTGTGTGGAATCAATCTATTTAAAGCCAAACCTGCAAAAAATGCCCCGATAATAGCCTCAACACCTGCTAATTCTGCCAACATTGCTGCCAGATAAATCATCACTAAAACAAAAATATATTGTGAGATTTTATCATCCACTTTTTTGAAGAACCAACGCCCGATCATTGGGAATATCAACAAAACAATTAAAGCAAAAACTATAAATGAAACTGATAGTTTTACCCAAAATGCAGTCCCGACATCTCCCTGCGACATTCCTACCACGACTGCAAGAACCAAAAGAGCAAGAACATCTGTAATCATCGTTCCGCCAACGGTAATATTCACGGCCAGATTTTTTGCAATTCCCAACTTGCTAACCAAAGGATAGGCAATCAAAGTATGTGATGAAAATAAACTGGCAAAAAGTACGGACGTCAAAATATTAAAATGTAAAAGATAATATCCGCCCAGAAAACCTAAAATAAAAGGAACAACAAACGTATAAATTCCGAAAGTGAGACTTTTCCATTTGTTTTTCTTAAAATCTCCCATGTCAATTTCAAGTCCGGCAAGGAACATAATGTACAGCAAACCGGTGGTTCCGGTCACGACAATACTGCTGTCTCTTGATAGAACATTAAACCCGTTTGGTCCGATCACGGCTCCTGCGATGATTAATCCCAATAAGTGCGGAACTTTTATTTTATTCAACAAAAGCGGAGCTGCGAGAATAATGATAAGAACCAACAGGAACTTTAATACCGGATCTTCTATGGGAAGGCTCAGATTATGTATGCTTAGTAAGATCATAGGTATTTATTTTGTGGAACGTACTAATTCGACAGAGAATTTGGCCAGACAGCTGTTGTCTACGGTCACGGTTCTGATACCTCTGATTTTATTGTCAGAAATATCATTCAATAAAATATTCATTTCTACTTTCTTTTTGGCGGTAGAATCTGTTTTAAAATTAAGCTTGATTTCGTTATGATCGAATTTACCTGCATACAATCTTACGAGATTATTATTGTTGATAATTTTGGTAACCAATTGAGTAGAATCATTATCAAATTCCCAGGTGTCTATACGTTGATCTCCAACGACATAATCACTGCAGTTGGATTCTGTGCAAATTACTTTTCCTGTCCAGTCTCCGGAAATTTCTGCAGGCCACATAACGATTTTAATAGAATCTTTCTTTGAAAAAATACTGTCTCTCATTTTTAATAATGCCTGATATTCGGATTCTTTTTGGGCAAAGAGTTTCTCTTTTTGAAGTAATTGCTGTTCTCTGGAAATGAGACTGCTCTCTTTTTCCTTATCATTACAGCTTACAAAAAAGAATGGAATTGCCAGAAGTATAAATAGTGTGTTTTTTAGCATACTGAGTATATTGGTCTAAACAATATAAGCAAAAAAACGCAAATGATGAAATTGAATTCCCGAAAATAGGAGGTTTTAGTTAATAAAAATTATACAACTTTCTGTTTTCTAAACATCTCAGGTTTATAATTAATAATAAAAACTCCCATGATAATTAAAACAGCAGCCATGATAAATTTAATGGTAATATTTTCATCCATTATCAACCATCCTAGAAATATAGCAATAATGGTATTGAAATAAGCTAATATTGAAACCTGAACCGGTGAGATTTTGGTTAAAGCATAATGAAAGGCAAAAAATGCAGCTACAGAACCGAAAACTGAGAGGTATATCATTGCAGAAATACTTTTTAAAGTCCAATTTTCGAAATTATAATTGTTGGAAAAAATGAAAGCAAAGATGATCTGAACAATTCCGGCAAATAGAAATTGATAGAATAAATTCAACGAAATATTTCCGCTTTGAATATTTAATTTTTTAGTAAAAATCGTTCCTGATGCCCATCCCGAAATAGCACAAAAAAGGAAAATAATTCCCATTCTGTAATCCGGATTGGCGAGATCTTTTATTCCGTCCCAGAAAATGAATAGTATTCCGCTGAAACACATCAAAACACCTAGAAAAGCTCTAAAACTAAATTTCTGTAAACCAATTGCCACACTTCCCAGAAAAACTAGAATAGGAGAGGATGCGCTTATAAGGGAAGCTAAACTGCTTGATACTGTTTCTTCGGCAACGGTTGTCATTCCGTTGGCAACGACCAACATTAATGAAGAGAAAATGGTCTGATAACCTAAATTTTTCCATCCGATCCATTTAAATTCTTTTCTTGAAAGTAGGAAGATCAACATAATCATTGATGCCAAAAACTGTCGAATTCCAGCTACAAACCAAGCCGGAATAGTTTCTACCGCGACGCGAATCGCCAAAAAAGTTGTGCCCCAAACAAGAGCTACGGTAATGACGGCAAAAATAAGTTTGTAATCTTTCAAAATAGAATAAAAGTGGTAAGCAAATATATCTTTTTTGAAATGAAACGAATGGGTACAGTTTGGTGAATTTGAATGGGAACAGAATGTTCAGAAGTTCGGTTTAAAAATATAATACAGAAATCCTGAACACTTTGAAATTATGAAATAGTAATTACTATTTTTCCGGTTGATTTTCCGTTTTCTAGTAGATTATATGCTTCATTTATTTGCTCTAAAGAATAAAAAGTGTCATGAAGTTTTATTTTAATCTTTCCTGATTCGATAAGTTTGGATGCTTCTTTTAATCTTTCGCCATGATGTTTTTTTCCTTCTCCTGACAGCAACGGATATAATGTAAACACTCCTGAATACGTTGCATTACGAAAAGACAGCGGAGCAAGGCTATGAGTTCCCCAACCCAAAATACTTGCCACATGACCTGAATATTGTTTTACAGCTTTGAAAGAATTATCTAAAATATTACCTCCCACGGTATCAAGTACTGCATCAAAACCATTACCATTTGTATATTTTTGAACGTATTGATCAACCGAAAATTTAGTATAATCTATAGCTTCTGCTCCATAATTTTTTATCCGTTCTGAATGGTTTGGTTGTACGGTTGTGTATACTTTCGCTCCTTTTGCAACGGCTATCTGCACAGCAATATGTCCGACACCACCATTTCCGCCGTGTATTAAAATGGTTTGATTTTGTTGGATATTTATTTTATCAACTAATGCTTCCCAAGCCGTGATAAAAACCAAAGGAAGAGCTGCTGCTTCCTGAAATGTAATGTTTTTTGGCTTTAAACTTAAATGTTCTTCATCGGCTGTGACATATTCTGCTAAAGTTCCGAGATTATTGCCTATTCCGCCAACCATCCCAAATACTTCATCTCCAACTTTAAAATTTTGGACTTTTTTCCCAATTTCTTCCACAATTCCAGACATATCGATTCCCAATACCATCGGAAGACTGACTTGCGCATGAGCGGCCTGTCCGTTTTTTATTTTTATATCCAAAGGATTGAGCCCGCTTGCTTTTATTTTAATTAAAACTTCATTGTCTTTAGGTTGAGGTTTGTCTATTTCCTTTAATACTAATGGTTTTCCAAATTCTTCTAATACGATTGCTTTCATTTTGATATTGAATTAATTATGATACAAATTTCGAAAGTAATTATTTTTAAATGTTGTATTTTTACATTATAAAAGGGTATAATATTGTCATGAAAAAAGATTATTTACAACAGCCATTTGAGTTGGATTTAAAAGAACCAATGGATATTTGTCCACGCGGGGAGCATAGTGTAAGTTTTTTTGAACTGGTTTATATTGTTTCAGGAATTGGGACACAGGATATCAATGGAAACAATTTTTCTTACAGAGAAAACAATCTTTTTTTACTTAAACCTGAAGATTCTCATCGTTTTACTTTTGAGACGAGAACGCAATTGTTTTTCATAAGATTCAATCGGATATTTTTTCAGAATAATACAATCGAGAATAATTTTTTTAAACGGATTGAACAGGTTTTTTCGAACATAAACGGTTTTCAAAGCTTTGTAGTAGATAATATGGAAGACGAAAAAGTTTTGGAATATCTAATGAAAAACCTGTTTCTGGAAATGCAGAATAAAAAGCTCTATTCAGATGAGGTTATTCAGTTGTTGGTTCAATCGGTTTTGACTGTCGTTGCGAGAAATTTAATTCAAAAAACGGCTTTGATCATTGATGAAAAAACAGAAAATAAAACGGCAGATATCATTCAATACGTTCATGGAAATATTTACGAACCTGAAAAACTGACAGGAGAAAAGATCAGCAATCTATTCGGGATTTCAAAAACATACGTTGGCCGTTATTTTAAAAATGAGACAGGAAAAACATTAAACGAATACGTCACCGACTATAAAATGAAACTGATTGAAAACCGATTGAAACACAGTGATATGAGAATCAATGAAATTGCCGACGAATTTGGCTTCACAGATAAAAGTCATTTGAATCGTTTCTTTAAAAAACGTTTGGGAATTTCGCCTTCCGCATTTAGGAATGAAAATCTTAAAAGGTGAATTGTCAATTTTTTTTCACAAGTGAATTGTGAATTTCAGCAAAAAAAAAATAATAAGTGGAGTTAATAGGTTAAATTGTGATTTAATGATGTTAAAAATTCACTTGCGAAGCAAAATTCACAATTGACTATTCATCATTTCACCATTAACAATTCCCTATCTCATAATTTTAAAATTCTTTATCTTTGAAATCTAATAAAATTGAAGATGGTAGGAATTATTATGGGAAGTCAGAGCGACTTGCCGATCATGGAACAGGCAGCGAATTTTTTAAAAACATTGAACATTCCATACGAGCTTACAGTAGTTTCGGCTCACAGAACTCCGGAAAGAATGTTTGATTACGCAAAAACCGCTCAGGAAAGAGGTTTGAAAGTAATTATTGCCGGAGCAGGAGGTGCTGCACACCTTCCGGGAATGGTAGCAAGCTGTACAACTTTACCTGTAATTGGAGTTCCTATTTTGTCGAGCAATTCTATTGACGGTTGGGATTCTGTATTGTCTATCCTTCAAATGCCGGGCGGAATTCCTGTGGCAACAGTAGCGTTGAACGGCGCTCTAAATGCGGGAATTTTAGCTGCAAAAATTATTGGAACGGGTAATGCTGAGGTTGCTGAAAAACTTCAAAAATATCAGGAAGCTTTAAAAGATAAAGTATTGGGAACTGTTGATGATATCAAAGCTCATCATCCTAATCAGTATGATAAATAAAATGAATGGTGAATGGTCAATTCGCTTGCTGTCAATTTTTAAAGTTGGTAATTGACCATTTGCAATTCACTAAAAAGCCTCACATTTCGTGAGGCTTTTTCTATTTTTTAATGAATTTTAAAGAATGAATTTTATCTTTAGTAATAATCTGTAAGATATAATTTCCAGTCGTTAAAGTTTGGACATTGATTTCATCTTTGGATAAAGAATCTTTCATAATAATTCTTCCGCTCATATCTAAAATAATATAATTTTTTACTCCCTGAATATTTTTTAAATAAATAAAATCGGTTACAGGGTTGGGGTAAATAGAAACCAAATCTTTCAAATTATTCTCCGAAATTCCCAGCATATGACATTCAGAACCTGTGTCTCCGGTGATTATCCAACCTTTGGATAGTAGAATATTCCTTTCACTATTCACAGCAAGAGAATATTGAAGTGGTGTTACATCTTGAAGAAGAATATTATTTGGTGTATTGGGATTATTTGACCATTTCATAAGAGTTCTACTGTAATTATTACAGTCTAAACCGGTATTTGAGAGCATATTATTGGCAGAAAATAATGCCTTTAAATTCCAATTTTCTAAAGATTGATTAAACTGTGTAGATCCTGTGAACATTGTATTCATTTCTGTAACCTTACTTACGTCCCACGAACCTAAATATTGGTTGAAATTAATATCATCATGAAACATATGCCCCATGTTAGTAACACTTGATGTATCCCAATTGTCAAGTGGCTGATTGAAATTCGGATCATAATGAAACATATAGCCCATATTGGTGACCTTTGAAGTATCCCAATTATTAAGTGGCTGATTGAAAAGAATAGACTCTGCAAAAGTGTAAGCCATATTGGTGACCTTAGAAGTATTCCAACTGTTTAAATTTTGATTGAAAGCTTTTCTCTTCATAAACATATAACTAATGTCTTCTGCTGAGGACATATCCCAAGATCCGATCGGAGGATTGAAAGTGCTATTTTGTGCACCGAGAGGATGAGCTCCAAGTGCAAATATATGTTTGAAATTTTTAATAGAAGAGGTATCCCAGTTTGCCATTGAAATATTTCCCGTAAGATTAAAAGTGTTGTAAAACATTAGTGAAGCATCTGTAACGCTACTGAGGTCGGGAGAATCTGTTGCTGTCAGCTGAACGAAAAAACACTGAGCGAAAGCATTGTTCATAGATGTCCATTGGATATTCCCCCACTGAGCTATTTCAATAATTTTATCAGCACTTCCTGAAGTTTTTACAAGTACAATATCCATAAAAGGACTAGGCTGTATTGTATTTTCTCCAAATTTTATTTGATTGAAAGTTCCATTTCCGTTGGTTACTTTTACTTTGAATGTTGCATCAGCAGGATTTGGATTTAAAGGTGTTCCAAAATCAATTAAAATACGGTTTGTTGAGGTTACATTGGTCATAGCACCGTTATGTTGAGGATAATTTACCTCTTCCCAGCTTATTGTATAATTATTACCTATTCCGGGAAACCAAATTTGATTGGCTCCTGCCGCATTGGGCATTGTAGGACCTAATAAAGGGTATTGATTGGGTAAATTTGGTTTCCAGATAGTAATAAACTCATCCTGAGATTTTACAACTTGAAATAATAGTAAAAGAATAAATGGTAAAAGTTTTTTAAACATATCAATATTTTGTGAAATAAAGATAATAAAAATAAAAAACTTGGCAAATTTTTAACTTATCTGTTGTGATAATGTAAATATTATACGTTTTGAGAGAAAAGAGACTGAGAATTTTATTAAATAAAAAACTCTCCAGATATTGGAGAGTTTTTGTATTATTCCTGAAGCATATTGTCTCGAGTATTTTTCTGAACCGCGATGGCTCCGAAAAGAGCCAGTAAAAATGCAAACCATAAAAACCTTTTTCACTAGGAAGGATGGTAGCATTCCATAATCCGATGGCTAATAAAATGATGGAAGATAAAGTTGCAAACCAACAGATACCATAATAAATATCTGTAACCTTGATATTTTCTAATCTGTCACGAACCGCTTTCTGTAAAGAAACAACTGCAAATAAACCGTAGAGTAGGACAGTGAAATAATATCCTTTTTCGTTCAATAGCATTTCTGCTCTTACAAGACCTACGATAAATCCGATCATTCCTGCTCCTAATGCAACCCAAGATGCTGCTATAAATGCATTTGATACATTTTGTTTTTTCATACTTAATGTTTTTGTTAAACGCCAAATATATCGATTTTTTATATAACCTGATGTAGGGAAAAATACGGTAATAAATAAGCCCTTTTTTGCCTTGAAACTTTGAAAAGAATGACAAACATTCCCTGGTGGCTGAGGTTCTCGAAGCCACCATTCCTAAAATCCTAGCCCGGATAGTAGCGGTTACCCCACAGCAAGAGTGGGAGGGTTTGGGGGTTTAGGTGTTGGAGAGTATGGGAGCGAGGAGTATGAGCGGATAGCCGGATTAAGCTTCTAAAAAGTGAATGGTCAATTTGCTTTGCTTGTCAATTTTTTTAATTAAAATGATATGGTGTTAAAATAAAAAAACTCCCCAAAAATTGGAGAGTTTCTATTATTTTGAGATCCTTCGATAGTTCGACAAGCTCACTATAAACAGGATGACATTTTTTAGTATCTGTAGTACTCAGGTTTGAATGGTCCTTTTACGTCAACACCGATGTATTCAGCTTGTTCAGTAGAAAGAACTTCCAATTCAACGCTTAATTTCTTAAGGTGAAGAGCAGCTACTTTTTCATCTAAATGCTTAGGAAGCATGTAAACTTCGTTTCCGTAAGCAGCAGAGTTTGTCCATAATTCGATCTGAGCCAAAGTTTGGTTAGAGAACGAGTTTGACATTACAAAACTTGGGTGTCCTGTTGCACAACCTAAGTTTACCAATCTTCCTTCTGCAAGGATGATAACTTCTTTACCTTCAATTGTATAGATGTCTACTTGTGGCTTAACTTCAGATTTTGTAGAACCGTAGTTTTCGTTCAACCAAGCCATATCGATTTCGTTATCGAAGTGACCGATGTTACAAACAACAGCTTTATCTTTCATTTTAAGGAAATGCTCACCTCTTACGATATTGAAGTTACCTGTAGTTGTGATGATGATATCTGCGTTATCAACAACAGTATCTAATCTTTTAACTTCGAAACCGTCCATTGCAGCTTGAAGCGCACAAATTGGATCAATTTCAGTTACAGTAACGATAGAACCAGCTCCTCTGAAAGATGCAGCAGTACCTTTACCTACGTCTCCATATCCGCAAACTACCACTCTTTTTCCAGCCAACATAAGGTCTGTAGCTCTTCTTACAGCATCTACTGCAGATTCTTTACATCCGTATTTGTTGTCGAATTTAGATTTAGTAACTGAATCGTTTACATTGATTGCAGGCATTACCAAAGTTCCGTTCTTCATTCTTTCGTACAATCTGTGAACTCCCGTAGTAGTTTCTTCAGAAAGACCTTTGATATCTTTTGTGAATTCAGGGTATTTATCAAAAACCATGTTTGTTAAATCTCCACCATCATCCAAGATCATGTTCAATGGTTTTCTGTCTTCACCGAAGAATAAAGTCTGCTCGATACACCAGTCAAAATCTTCCTCGTTTAGACCTTTCCAAGCGTAAACAGGGATTCCTGCAGCAGCAATAGCAGCAGCAGCATGATCTTGAGTAGAGAAAATATTACAAGAAGACCAAGTAACTTCAGCACCTAAAGCAACCAAAGTCTCGATAAGAACAGCTGTTTGGATTGTCATGTGAAGACATCCTGCGATTCTTGCTCCTTTAAGCGGTTGAGACGGTCCGTACTCTTCACGGATAGACATCAAACCTGGCATTTCTGCTTCTGCAAGGGTAATTTCTTTTCTTCCCCATTCTGCTAGGGAAATGTCCTTAACTTTGTAAGGAACGTATTGTGTTGTTGTACTCATATGTTAATGAATAAGTTTTAATTCGAATTATAATAAGGAGCAAAATTACAATTAATAATTTAGATACAAAAACAGCCGGTTCGGTTTAATGATATGAAATTTTATTTAAATTAAGTTTATTTAGTCTAAATAACCTATTTTTGCAATGATAAATTTTTATACTATGAATCATACAAATACACAGGACGAAGCTCAGAGACAAGCAAAACCTCTTACTCCAAAAGTAAAAGAACTGATCGCTAATACGAAAAGTATAATTTTAGCTACTGTTGATGCTGAAGGAACGCCTAATTCTAGCTATGCACCTTTTGTACAGGAAGAAAATGTATTCTATATTTTGGTTTCTTTCATGGCAAAACATACAAAAAATCTTGCAGATGGAAGAAAAACTTCTGTAATGTTTATCGAAGACGAATCTGCTACAAAACAGATCTATGCTCGTGAGCGTTTAACAATTGAGGCGACAACTTCTCAAATTGAAAGAGATTCTGATACCTGGAATTCTGTTGTAGGTAAATTAAAAGAAACTCACGGAAAAGTAGTTGATGTTATCGCTGAAATGAAAGATTTTATCCTTATTGGTTTGCATCCGGTTAAAGGTTCTTATGTGAACGGATTCGGAAGTGCTTATTTTGTAGATGAAAATTTAGAAATTATGGAGCACAGAAACGATGTGAATCACCAATCAAAATAGTTTTAAAAGGGAAGCTGGAGGATGGAAGTGGGAAGTTTTACTACTAACTGCTTTATTTTTTAGCTTTAAAGTAATATTCAAATCACTTATATCTTAGGATTTAAGTGATTTTTTTGTTTCAATTTTAATTTCAATCTAAATTTTCACGATCAGTTTGTCATGCTGGAAGCATCTCAACGTTGTATATTTAAGGAATACTTAAATGTTTTCACATAACAAACCATACGTTTAACGGTTAGTAGTAAAAACTTCCATCTTCAAACTCCTACCTTCCAGCCCAATTTTTTTCACTAATTTTACTCAATAAATTTATCAATGCCTCTTTACCGTGATTTTTCCGATGATACTGCTACAATTCTTATTTGGAAGTATGATGAAAGCGAGGAACTCAATATTGATGAGCTTCTAGAGCCCGAAAATGTCGAAAAAGTAAAAGATTATCATCCGAAAAAATTATTGGAAGTATTGATGGTTCGTAAACTCTTGAAAGGATTAAAACCAAACTCCAAGATATTATATAAGGAAAGAGAGCCTTTTCTTTCGCCTAAAGATGCAGAAATTTCTATCACGCATTCTTTTCCTTTTGCTGCAATTGCCATTTCTAAAAATAAGATTGGAATTGATATTGAAAAATTCAATCCTAAAATTTTAAGGTTAATCGATAAATTCACGTATGAAAATGAAAGAGGTTTTATTCCTTTTGATAATGAAGCAACTTTTTACACTGTTATCTGGAGTGTGAAAGAAAGTATGTACAAAATCCATCATTCCAAATATTGGTCTTTGAAGAAAAACTATGAAGTAAAAGGTTTTGAATTAAAACATCTTCATGATATAAGGTGTAGAGTTTATGACGATCAGTTTTCAGATGAATTTAAGGCTCGCGTGAAATTCTTCGACGATTACTGTTTTACGATTGTTGAGGAATAGCTTTAACAGTTTCTGTAGTCTCAGATTCGCTTTTGTATTTTTCGATCACTTTTCTCTGCTCTTTGGCAACATCAAAGATCAATTCTAGAACATCATGAATATTTTTCAACTCCGTTAAATGAGAGATTTTATCGGGATCTCTTCTATCTACGATATCGTTTTCTTCAATTTCGGTTCTTCTTTTTAACATCAAATCATCAATGGAAGAATCTTCGGGCTCGATGCGACTTTCCATTTTCAGGGTTTCGTTGATCTCATCGCCGTTCAATAATGCGGAGACTTTCTGCATTTCGGCTTCTATTTTTCGACTCCAACTTTCAGCATCAATTTCAGGATATTCTTCATTGTTTTTTGAATATTGGGAAAGGGAAGCAGTGTATGCTGTGATAAGATGCGAAGTCGCCACAAACTGATGAACAACTTCCAGTTTTTTTTGCTGATTTTTCGGTTCAGAAATCATCCTTTGAAAGTTGTCGGAAAGGTTGGCTAATGAAATAATGGCATTTTTACGCTTTACTTTATAATCTTCAATATCAAAATCTCCTTCCAAAAATTTAGAAATAACACTTTGAAAATAGATAAGATTGCTTGCGGCAGATTTTTTCATTAAATCTAAATTCTGTGTATGTTCCCAAACCGGCAAAACGATGTAAGAAACCACAAAAGCAATGATTCCTGCAACAATTGTATCTACAATTCTGTCTTTAAAAATAACATCTACTTTCCCCGGACTTAAAAAATTAAAACTCAGGAAAACATAGATCGTCATAAATGAAACTGCCCAAAAATACCTTCCTTTCAGAAAACTGAAACACATAATCATACTTAAAAGCAGGATGCTAAATAAAACTGCATTAATGTGTACGAAATGCAAAATACCATACGCAACGGAAGCTCCTGCAATGGTTCCGTACAGACGAAGTAAATTTCGCTGTTTTGTGATGGAGTAGGCGGGTTTTAAAATCGCAACTATTGTAATCAAAATCCAATACGCGTGTCCAATTGCAAAGAATTGGAACATTGAAAAAAGATAACCTAATAATAAGGCGATTGTAATTCTTAACGCATGCCTGAAATGTGAGGAAGAAAAAGAGATATTATTCCTTAAAACTTTAAAATTAAGCTTCTCTTCATTAGGCATGAATTTTTTTAAGTCCAATCCGGTGGAAAGACTTTTTGCCAGCTTTACATTTTGAGAAAATACTTTATAAATCTCGTTAATCTCTTTTGTAATTTCATTAATACGCATTAATATTTGGCGTAAGATCATGAAATTTTCCAGAGTATCGGGAGATAATTGTTTGTTTCTAAGCTCGAAATAATGAGCATTTAGATTTTTATGCGCCAAATCTAAATTGGTCATCGGTTTTGCACGGGTTCCGATTTGAAGGGAAATTCCGATATTGGTAATTTCATCGGCTAATAAATTAAGATAATCATGGATATGAACTAAAATAGTGCTGTCTTCAAAACTTTGTTGAAGCTTTTGATAATCACTTTCGGAAGTCATTAATTTTTCGTGCAAGTCCATTGAATTAAGGAACATCAACATCAGCAATCGACTTGTTGTTGTGGATTCATTAACGATGGTTCTTGTCTTGAAAACGGTTTCACGGGTTTCTTCCTGTAGGTTTTTAATTCCGATCTGTTTGGCAATAACTTGTGTTGTCAGTTTATCGAAGTCTGGATTTTTTTGGTAATAATTGGCTTTGATTTTTAGAAATTCAGCTAATTGCAGATAGTTTTCACCAATCATTTGGCTGGCTAGTTTATAAGGCTGAATTGTTGTAACAATAAGGAATATCAATAAAAACCAAGCACAGCCTGATGCGAAAATTAATAAACTTTTAAAAATATTGGCTCCGGTAAGATGGCCATCAATAAAGATGGCCATGACCACCAATGATAATGATCCAACTGCGGCTAATCTTTGTCCGTACACGCCAATTAATGAGAAAAACATCCCGAAAACAATAAGCTCGAGAAAGACTAAAATTTTGACGTTCATCACCAAACTTGCAATAAGCGCAACGAGAACGAAGCAGAAAATAGCGAATGTTAATGCATTTCTTCTTCTGATAAACGGTCCCGGCTGATCACAAAGTGCTACAAAGCTGGTTCCGAGAGGGAAGAGGAAGTATTCTTTAAGAATTCCGAAGTGGGCGAGAACTAAACATGGCAGAACGGTAGCCAATGTAATCCTGATAGCAGAATATACATATTGGCTTGTTACGAATTTTTTGAGTTCCGCGGAATAGTTCATTGTGCAAAAATAGGGGTTAAATGTGAATTGCCAATTTTACTTCGTAAGTGAATTGTGAATTTTTTTTAATATCATATTTAAATTTAGCAGGAAAAATTGAATTGACAATTGAAAAACTCCTTTTTTCATTGATAAAAATATTTGGATTTGTTTTAAATGTTTTTCTATGATATAACTTTCCATTCAGTTTGTCATCCTGAAAGGATCTAAATATAGTATAAAAATGAGTTTAGGTCTTTGCGAGGAGCGAAGTGACGAAGCAATCTCTTTCTTTAAACACAAATGTCACTAATTTCACACAAATAACACAAAATAATTGGATCTCTAATACTATATTTAGATCCTTTCAGGATGATAAACTTTGTGGATATTTCCAAATATTTGAATCAACGACTGCAACCCTAGCCCCGATCGCAGCATTTGTTTGAGCTCATTTCTATGTTTTCGGTGCGGCAGCTCTGCCGCCGCGCCGAAAACATAGAAATAGCGAGTGCGGAGAGCGGGAAAAAGCTTCTTAAAAACAAAAAAAGCTCCATCAAATGGAGCTTTTTTAAACCTGTATGGTATATTGTATTAATTATCAACATTAGAAGTTTCATCTCCGATGTTCCAAGTTAACCCGAAACGAAGAGTGTTATCTAAAGCTGTATTAATTTTAGACATATTGATAAGGTAAGAAATGTCAAGTCCGAAAGAGTTGTATTTTAAACCAATACCAGCAGTTGCAAATTGTCTTGCACCTTGTTCTTCACTTTCATGGAAGTAACCACCTCTTACAGCAAATGCGTTATTGTAAGAATATTCTAACGCTCCACTATACATGATGCTGTTAGGGTTTTTGAATGATTTGCTGATACCGTCAATTGGACCAACGTTTGGTACTGCGTACATCGGCTGTCTCGTATTAGGATCCATTCCGATAAACTCAGAACCAGGAACCAAAAGTTTAGATCCTTCAACGCTAAGACCAATTCTGTTTACATCATCCAAGAACATATCGTAACCGATACCTAATCTTGCCATTGTAGGAAGATAAGATCTAGATTCTTCGTTTCCTGTATAATCTAATTTCGGACCTAAGTTCTGGATTGCTAAACCTGCATTCAATTTACCATCATATCCTCCGATACTTGAGAATCTTGGAGATGTATAGTAAGCTGAAATATCTACTGCAAATGAGTTTGCAGGCTTAAGAGTTGTATCTGTGTTGAAACCTCCGGCTAAGTCTGAACGAATATATCTACCCGTTACAGCCATTGAATAAGAATCTGAAAGTTTTAGACCGTATGCAACGTCAATTGAGAATTCGTTTGGTTTAGACGTACCCATAGAAGTAACTTCTGAACCTACTAATTGAGTTAAATCTACTTCACCCATATTGAAGTAATAAATACTCGCAGAGATGGTAGATCTTTCTTCCTGCCCTAGAAACTTATGGAATGCACCATATAGTAAAAATACATCATTGGTAAGTTTTCCCATATAAGGCGTGTAGTTGATACCTACGGAAGAACTTGATCTGCTAAAAGGATATTTCGCTGCATTCCAAAATTGAGAAAACGCATCAGGAGAGGTAACTACACCTTGATCTCCCATACCTCCGGCTCTAGCATCTGGTGCGATTCTTAAAAATGGAGCTCCGGTTAACACAGGTCTTACAAGACTTAGATCTTGAGCATACCCTAAAAAACCAGCACCTAACCCAATTCCTAAAAGCAGTTTAGTAGTTAAATTCATATGTTGTCTTTTATATATTATCAGTTTTTTGTTAATATTATTATCTATTATTATTTTAATTTATTTCAAAAGTACCATTTTTTCTACAGCTGTGGCACTTCCTTTGCATTTTTCTTGGTTTTGACTTTTTGCAAATATCTTAAAAATATACGTACCTTTTGCTACTGTTGACCCAAAATCGTCTCTTCCGTCCCATTCTATTGCCTGACGTGGCGTTCTAAAGCCCTGTAGGAACGGTTCTGCAACAACAGGCGTAGATAAAGTTCTTACTAATTTTCCTGTAATTGTATAAATCTGAACGTTTACATCCAAAATATCATCACAATTATGCTCAAACTGAATGTACGTTTTGTTTGTAAAAGGGTTCGGCCAGTTCAATGGTCTGTTAATAGTTAAATGCTGATCTGCTTCATCCTTAACTTCAAAGTCTAACGTAGAGGTTGTCGAATTATTGTTTATGTCCCAAACTTTAAACGTTAATTGGTGCTGGCCAATTGCTAAATTCCTGAAAGGGTAGGTTACATTTCCTTTTTGGTAATCTGCTAAACTTGGGCTCAAACATCCGTTTCCTTCTCCTGAAGCATAAAAATCATTTAAAACAACAGTATTGATAATTTGACCGTCCAAATATACTGTAATATCGTGACCGATACCAGATCCTGTAGAATTTATTCCCGTATCATCTGTAACACATGCCAACAACATCGGACTTTGGTTGGTAATACCCCCATTAGCGAAGTTGGTGTTATTCATATATAATTTTACTTTTGGAGGTTCGTTGTCATTAATTCCATTAGGATTAATATCTCCAACCTGTACCGCCTGATTGTTGAATACGTCCGTAGCTTTGTTATCAGCATAAGCTAAGATCCTTCCTTCTCCGATAGCATAATTAATATCTTTCGGAACGTAGAATTCCACAGTAAACACTCCATTTACAGCCGTTCCTGATGCTTTCACGATAGCACTTCCTTCTTCTGTGTAATTGAGAACGGTAAGGTTTCCATCGTTATTTAATGTTTTTTTATTTAATCTTTTATCGAAAATATTAACAACAACTCTTCCGTTGAAGCCTGTATTAATACTTCCGTTTGGATTATTGATATGTCCTTTCACTTTTACAAAATCAAGACCTCTGATCAATCCCGGAACCGGAGTTTCGATATTATCAATTATTACTAATCTTTTAGGTCTGCTTAATTTCATAGCAGGATCACCCAATAAATTTACTTTTAAGTGATTGGAGTCTGCTCCTTTTAATTTCTTGGCATTTAAATGTGCATTTCCTAAAGAAACAAAATCATCACCTACCATTTTGAAGATTTCTTTCGTATAAATATCAGTGAATGAAATACCATAACCAATACCCACGGCACGGCTTGATGTGATCATTGTAGAAACTCCTCCTTGTTTTAATTTAATAAACTGCTCACCTGCAGAGAACGTTTGCGGATCATCCCATAATGTAAATTCACATGTTATTGTTGATACAAATGGAAATCTGCTGTAAATATTAGAGAAATTATTTGAGTTCTGAATTTCATCTGTCGTTAATACTCTTTCTTGTGCCCATCCATTAATACCTCCATGTCCGAAATAGAAAAGATATAAGCTGTTCCCGATATCATTAGAAATAGCCTGATTTACCTGTGGATATCTTTGTCCTCCAGCTGTACTTTGTGCCTGAAATGCATCAAGATATAGCTTTCTTACATTGTATTCTTTAAGAGTAGGCCCCGTCTGTTCAAAAACACTTACCAAAGCATTATTCATTGTAGTATGGAATGGTATTGGCGTAGCAGTACTGTTTTCGTCATGATCATCATCCACTACGAAATCCAGTTTCATACGCCATTCCCCAAAAGGAGTAGACTGACTAGGAAGACTGTTGTAATAAGCCAAAACCTTATCCATCATATTGGATGCTTCTGTCGTATTTGCAGCAGGAATTCTTCCAACAGGTAGATCGGGAAGGTTACTTGTGATGAATTGAGCTGTCTGAAGCTGCGTCATTACAATATAATCATCCGTAACGAAAGAGTTTACAAAATCACCGGATGCTTCACTTTCATAGCTTGAAACAACATTCGAATTATTTGCGATTCTGTTTTTATAATCATAAGATGTATCTCCTAAGATAAATACATATTTTAATTTCCCAGCTGGGGTATTTAATTTGGTTACAAAATCCCTTATTGATGTAAGATCTCTGCTTCCACTTCCAAATTCGTTGTAGACTTTATTAATATCTACTATCTGAACAGTGAAGTTGCTTTTTGTTTGATGGTAATTGGCTAATCTTTGAGCCTGACCCATCATTTCAGGAGTCGTAAGAATCAGATAATCTATATTTTGCAACGCTGAAAGATCCTGATTAGCAATTCTTTCAACAAATTGAGGCGTAAAAGCTGCATCTGCTCTAAATGCTACAAATTCATTATTAAAATCTTGATTTCCTGTGATATATCCAAAGTTGAAATTAGCATTACCCGTTGCTTTATTTACTCTTCTGTTAGCATTAGTGATGTCCGTAACATCCCATACCTGCTCCATTGCAGAAGTGTTTGCAATACTGAAACCATAACCTGTATTGGTACCACTGGCAAGAGAAAAATCTCTGAAACTCATTTGTGAACCATTAAAACTTAGGTTTTCTTTATATTGTACCTCCACATAATCCATATAGAAAGTCCCGTTAGGATTTACTGTAATATTTGGAGTATACTTAAAAGTAATTTGATTTCCTGTTAAACCTGTTACTGTTCCTTCATATTTTATAGGATTAAAATCATAAATGTAATTGGACGAATTGGTAGGTACGTTAAATGGAATCGGATTTTGATTATTAATACTAATCGTAATACTGTTTTGCTGAGCTTTATAACCAATTGTTCTGGTTCCGTATTTTATAACATCTGATCCTTGGATAGGGGAGTTTGTATTAAGCGTAATCGTTTTTTCTGTGGTAAACGGAGCGTCTTCTACCCATATTCTTCCAACTTTTAGTAAGTTTTTTTGATCATTATCGATTACTTGATAGTTATCGTATCTTGTGATCAAAGCTGTTGCAGGTAAATTAGCATCTACAGCTTGCACTCTTTTTCCTACTCCTTTGTCGAAAGTTATATAATAATAAGCAAAATCATCATAAATGTTTTTAAGATGATTTGCTCTGTCATTTCTTGTTTCTACTCTCTTGAAACCATTACCATTTCCGGTGTCATAAAGATTGTAGCCAGTAGGACCTTGTGCATAAAATAAAGCATAGTCATTATCATTCCACACATTGTCATCTTCACCTACAACTTGTATGGCATTTTCTTGCAGAGCGCTATATTTTACATCCTGATTATATTCAGGAAGCATAATTCCGCCGTTACCATAGATTCTTAAATTTTTAGGATTTACTGATGAAGGGTTAATTCCGTTATCTTGTAAAAACTGTCTTGTAATTTTAAAAATCCCCGACTTGTCAACTTTTATTTTATAAAAACCACCGGTTGAAAGAGGGTTATTTGTTGTTCCGACTTTAGCTGCGTTTCCAAAATTATTTGATAAAGACGTCTCAGAAACATCAAATGATGAAAGTCTTTGAACATTTCCTCTTGTATTTTTAAACAGAGAAACGTTGATGGTTGCGTATCTTTCACCTTCAAGATAATAATACGCGACATCTTTAACTTCAAAGTTGGGCAATAAATCCTTATTTAGTTCGAACAAATCTCTGTTGGAAACACTTTCCCAAACTAGATTAGAAATTTTTAGCTGCTTTTCTCCAATTTTTTGTTTGGTTGTGATAAAAACATTATTTTGGCCATACGAAAAACCCTCATTTTTAAAGTTTGGGAGATTCAGTTTTGTTTCACCGAAATCTTGAATTTTGGCACCATCCCAATTGATGGTTATTTTTTGAGCCCAAATCGCTGATACAAAGCTTAATAGGAATAAAAGCGTTATTTTTTGTTTCATGTTTGATTTTGAAATTTCTAAATTACAAAATAAATGAAAATTTTAGAATTAAATTGCGATACAATAAAATTAATTTGTGAACATTTTTCAAAAAAATCAAATCTTTACTTGATTTATTGAATAATTTATTTTTTCTTTGTACTTTGAAAATATTTATAATCGACTATGAAAAAACTAAAGTTGTTTTCATTAATAGCATTGAGTTCTACACTTGCATTAACCAGTTGTGGTGGGTCAGGTACCAGTAAAGGCGGTGGTACTAAAAAATTTGTCAGCAAGACAGGTTGGAAGCCAAACGAAAAACAGGGTTGGTTTTTTGCAGGAAAGCAACAGAAGCAAAAAGGTTGGCCAGGAATGGTATATGTAGAAGGTGGAACTTTTACAATGGGATTAGTGAAAGATGATGTTATGCACGATTGGAATAACTCGCCTCGCAGAATGCAGGTAAGTTCATTCTTTATCGGAGAAACAGAAATTACTAACTATGAATACCGCGAATACCTTACATGGTTGAAGTATGTATTCCCTCCAAGTGATCCAAGCTTTAAGGAAATCTACAACGGTGCTTTACCGGATACCTTATTGTGGGATAACAAACTATCTAGAAACGATTTCAACGAAACGTATTTCCGTTCTCCTGAATTCGATTACTATCCGGTAGTGGGTGTATCTTGGACGCAGGCTAACAGATACTGCGAGTGGTTGTCAGATAGAGCCAACGAAAAAGCTTTAATGCAAGCAGGAGTAATTGCTAAAGATTTATACATCAATGAATCTAATAACCAAGGAGGAACTGCATTTAACATGGATAAATTCAAGTCGAATGATCCGGAAATCCAAGGATATATTAACGAAAAAAGAATGCAGCAAAAAATTGGTATAAAAAGTACCAACCAAAGATTGCTTGCTGCAAACAGAGCTCCAAACGCTGCTATGGTTACGAAGTTCAGACTTCCAACAGAAGTTGAATGGGAATACGCAGCTCTTGGTATGGCTAAAAATAGAGAATACAATCAATATAAAGGTAAAAAACCTGAAATTGAATTGCTAAGAGGTACCAAAGGAAAAGATAGAGGTATGTACCTTGAAAACTTCAAAATGGGTACTGGTGATTATTCAGGTATCGCAGGATGGAAAAATGACGGCGCTGCAAGAACTGCAGACGTAAGAGCATATCCTTCTAACGACCTAGGTATCTATGGTATGTACGGTAACGTTTCAGAATGGACTGCCGATGTTTACAGACCAATTATAGACGAAAACTTCAGTGATTTCAACTACTACAGAGGAAACATGCCTCAAGCTGTTGTGAAGAACGGAGACGGAACTTATAAAATGGTTGACGAAAGCAACATTAAGTATGATACTTTAGCTGACGGTAGATTGGTTTACAAAAACTTACCAGGTCAGTTTGAAAGAGAAACTGTTGCTGATTACAGAGACTATAGAGATGGTGACAGACAATCATCTTTAGATTATAGAACTGCAAGTGATTCTGCTGCTGGTTTCGACATGTATAATTCTCCTAAAACAAGGTTTATTGTAAATGCTAACGGTAAAGTTGTATTACAAAAAGACACTAAGGACAGAACTTCTGCTATGAACAACGATGTTAGAGTAGTAAAAGGTGGTTCTTGGCAAGATACAGCTTATTGGTTGGATCCAGGTCAAAGAAGATACAAGAGCCAAGGTAAAGCTTACGGATGGATCGGATTCCGTGTTGCACAGGATGCTAGAGCTAATGACAAGGCTAGAACTAGAAGATAATATTTATCAAAAATAATTTCAAAAACCTTCCAAACTATTGGAAGGTTTTTTTATTTTTGAACTATGAATATAGAACAGTTTTACTCTTTATTTTTACAATCTAACAGAGTTACCATAGACAGCAGAAAAATAGGTGAGAACGATATTTTCTTTGCCTTTTCCGGAGAAAATTTCAATGCTGCGACCTTTGCTGAAAAAGCAATAAATGAAGGTGCTTTGGCTGTAATTGTAGAGCAGCAGAATTTTGAAAATAAAGACAAAAATATTTTCTATACTCCCTCTACATTAGAGTTTTTACAAAAACTGGCAATTCATCACAGAAATCAATTGGACATTCCTATTATCGGACTTACAGGAAGCAACGGGAAAACCACAACGAAAGAAATCATTCACGCTGTTCTGTCTGAAAAATATAATGTACAGTATACTTATGGCAACCTCAATAATCATATTGGCGTTCCATTAACAATACTTTCCATTAAACCTGAACATGAAATGGCTGTTATCGAAATGGGAGCCAATCATCAAAAGGAAATCGAATTACTTTGTACAATTTCCCAGCCTAATTTTGGATATATTACCAATTTTGGCAAGGCACATCTAGAAGGTTTTGGCGGATTTGAAGGAGTTATAAAAGGTAAATCTGAACTGTATGATTATCTGAAAAATAATCATCAGACTATTTTAGTTAATGAAAATGATTCAATCCAATTAGAGAAAACAGAAACTTATCAACCTAAAATTACTTTTGGAAAAGAAAGTTCAGACTATAATTTTGATTCTTTTTCTGAAGAACATTTTGTAGGATTGTTATATAAAGATAATAAGGCGTTATCAAAACTTACAGGAGAATACAATTTCACCAATCTTTGCGCTGCCGCGAGTTTAGGCTTACATTTTGGAATTGATTTTGAAAAAATTAAACAGGCTATTCAAAATTATACGCCAACGAATATGCGTTCTCAAATCGTTAAAAAGCAAGGTAGAATATTAGTCCTTGATACTTACAATGCCAACCCAAGCTCTATGACGGCTTCTTTGCATAATTTTATCACTTTTGAAGGTTCAAAAACAATCATTATCGGTGATATGCTGGAACTAGGAGAGGAGAGTGAAAGGGAACATCAAAACATCCTGAAATTAGCTCAGGATCTTGGTTTCAATGAAATAATAACTGTCGGTGGACATTTTAAAAATATAAATTCTTCGATATCTGCTTTTCTTAATACAGCAGAATTAATAGAATATTTAGAACTGAATACCATTCAATCAGAAAATATTCTATTAAAAGCTTCAAGAGGAATTTCTTTGGAAAAAGCGATAGACTTTATTTAGTCTTCGTACCCCAGAATTCTTTTACAATCAGTTCAATATTTTTAAAAGTGCTTGGGAAAACCTCATTTTCTATTTGAGTGGTGTTTTTCCAGGCTACTTCGGTAATACCTTCTTCAATTTGCGGTTTTGAAGTGTCTTCTCCAAAGAAGTTCATATCAAACCAATGGGTGCATTTCAGGACTTTATCGCCGTTTCTTTCAATGTAAATATGGTACGTTGTGTTGATGAAATCTACCAATTCAACATTACTCAGTCCTGTTTCTTCCTCAATTTCCCTTACGGCAGACTCTTCTCTGGATTCGCCTTTTTCCATTTTACCCTTCGGAAGATCCCATTTCCCGAGTCTTTTGATGAAAAGCATATCTCCTTTTTCATTATTTACCAGCCCGCCCGCAGCTTCAATTATTCTAAAAAGATTTTGAAACTCAGCCCAGATCTCATCAATATTTTCACCGAATACATTTATTTCTTTTACAGATGTATTCTCCAAAAGATCCAAAGCGATCTCCAAAGTTGTGAAACTTTCGTAGCTGATCTTTTTTTCGAGCTCTTCGGATTGCTTAGACAGCAATAATTTTTTTTCGTTCACAAAAACTTTATACATTTGTAATTAATTAAGAATTTAAATACAAAAATAAAAAATGAATTTAGAAGGACGAAAGATTATTGTCAATAAATCATCTAAAGAATTATCCGAAATACTAAAAACCCCTGAAAATTATAAAGATTTTATGCCTGACGGTCTTCAAAAGTTTGAAACCAGAGAAGATGGCTTTAAATTCGGGTTACAGGGAATGCCGGAAATCGCTTTAAAAATAGATGAAGTTACAGAGCAGAAAGCAGTTTTAAAGTCTGCAAGTTCAAGTTTAGATTTTGCTTTAACGGCAACTTTAAACCCAATCAGCGAAAATCAGACTGAAGTACAGATGCTTTTTGAAGGAAAATTCAATCCATTCATTAAAATGATGGTAGAAAAACCTCTACAAAACTTCATCAATACCTTAACGGATAAGATCGAAGTTTATAAATAATATAGAAAACCTTCAGTAATGGAGGTTTTTTTATGCTTTTTATTAAATATTAGAAACTTTTTTTTCGCCTCAAATTGAAAAGGCGCGAGCGAAGCGAGCGTCGAAACAGACAGTATTCGCGATTTTATGTTCCGAATTGAGTTGAAGGATTTAACAAACCAAACCAGAGGAATGATCGCGTGAACTTCCCGTTGCAGAAGCAAGCGCATTAATCTCATTATTAAGCCTTAAAACACCCATAAAAGCAAAGATTAAAGCTTCTTTATAATCTATGATCTCTTTTTCAGGAATAATGATTTCGGCTGTGGTTTTTTCTCTTATTTTTTCAATTAAATAACTATTATAAGTTCCACCACCTGTAAAAAGAATATTTTTTAAGTTGTTTTCATTAATAACTTTAGAAATTTGCTGAGCCACATGTTCTGTGAATGTCGCTAAAACATCAATGGTTTCAATATTTTCAAATAAAGAGAAAATATTTTCATTACACCACTCAATTCCCAATGATTTTGGATGAAACTGTTGGTAGAAGTCTAAAGAATTAAGTTTTAATAATAATTCCTCATCAATTTCCCCTGTTTTCGCTAAATCTCCATTTTCATCAAAGCTTTTATTGAATTTTTGAACTAATTTATTCAACACAATATTAACGGGAGCAATATCAAAAGCTATTCTTTTATCATTAATTTTTAATGAAATATTAGAAAAACCACCTAAATTAAGGCAGGCATTGTATTGAGAAAACAGCAATTCATCACCAATCGGAACTAAAGGCGCTCCATTTCCACCCATCAAAACGTCTTGAGATCTGAAATCATAAATTACAGGTAAGCCAGTTTCTATCTTAATAGCTCTTCCATCTCCAATTTGTAGAGTGAATTTTTTTTGAGGTTGATGAAAAACCGTATGACCATGAGATGCAATCAGATCAATATTTTTTAATTCAAATTTTTGAATGAAATCTTGAGTAAGTTTTCCTAAATAGAAACCGTATTCCGAATTAAGTTCTAATAATTCTTCAGCCGAAAAATGAATAGAATTGCGGAGTTTATCTTCCCAGATTTTAGGATAAGGAATTGTTTCTGCCTTTATGATCTGAAAACTCCAGGTTTCCTTTTTCTCGAATGTTGCATAGCAGATATCCAAGCCATCCAGGCTGGTTCCAGACATTAATCCTATGGCATGCAAGATCATAGCAGATATTTATTTTTTAGATTCGGCTAACTTTTTAGTACTAAAGTTTCCTGAATTTTTATAGAAAGTATATTCAGAAAAGTCATCTTTTGCCGTCATTCCATTGGCTCCGATAAGGGTAGATCCGTCTTCCATTGTTACAAAAACGGTATCACGCGTAAATATTCTTTGTTTTTTCTGATCCCAAAAAATACTTTGCATGGCAAATCTTTGTCCTTCGTTTGTCGTGATTTTTACGTCACCTTTTGCTTCGTAGAATTTTTTATATTCGAAAATTCGGGCATATTTTGCGGTGATTCTTCCGGGAATTTTAGGTTTTTTCTTGTCGAAAAATTCTATATTAATTCCTTTTCTAGCAACAGTATATGGACTGTCTATCAATTCATATTTTTCGATGATAGGAGCGAGCGCCTTCATGCTTATAAAACCGGAATCTCTTTGAACAATTTTAGCATCGTAAATAATCGTTGAAGGAAAATTTTTGCTTTGAAGGCCTTTAGATTTGGTAAGATCTTCTTCACAAGATGTCAAAACAAAAAATATAGCACAACTAAAAAGGTATGCTATATTTTTATATGATATGTTTTTTATAAACTTCATTTTTTATTCAAGTAAACGCTTTCTGAACCACTTATCAGCAAAATTGAAACCAACTTTTAAGTTAACATAATTCTGATTAATCAGGTTATTGTCAAGTGTTCCTCTTTTTCCAACTTCTAAACCAAGTTCAAGACCGCTCATTCTTGTTATGCTACTTGTTTTGAATGGAAGAAGTACTCCGGCAGAAATACCAAATTTATTGATGTTTGTTCCTGCAATTTTTAGAGCTCCTTTTTCATAGAAAGCACCATATCTGTAGACAACTCTTGAGAAATAATTTCTAAAGTTGTTATAGTTTGGCAAATACCAGCCTCCGGCAGAAATTCTGTAAGAATCTTCTAGATCTAAACTTTTTCCGAAATAAGAAATTGATTCCCCTCTTTTATAGTCTACCTGACCAGAAAGGAACCATTTGTTCTCCTCACCATATCCTACACCGATAGACGCCTGTAGAGGTAAAAGGTTTTTAGAACTTGTGCTTTTTTCTTCAATAATGCTTTCTCCGGTTTTTACATCTCCGGCAGCGTAATAATAAGTACTGTTTTTATAGTCAGTCATCATATTACTTGTGTTACCAAAAGTAGTAGTAGCACCAATTGTCAGCTTACGGTCGTTACGGGTATCCAGTTTTTGGTAACTTGCTCCTAACGTGAAGTTGAAGTTTTTGATACTGTTTTTAGTTTCATAACCGTTGATCAACTCAGCATTAGAATAAGCAATTTCGTTCGTATCATAAAGATTACCGAAGTAATAATTAGCTCTAGCTCCCACAGAGAACTGATCCGCTACTTTATAAGATAATGCGATCTGTGCAGCATTCAATGTACCTGATCCTCTAAATCTGTTAGCTATTACAACCCCGTCACTATCTCTAGTTGTAGAATTCAGGATGTCATAGCTTTTAGAGCTGTACGGCTGATAAGAAAGTCCCATCTTTAACTTTGGTGACAAAGGAAAGGCCAATGAAATATTAGATAAATACGTAGAATGTTTTGTAGACTTCGTATTATTATAATCAGTTTTGAAATAATTATTTTCGTTGGTAGCTTCCAATCTTATACTTGTAAGCTCGAAATTAGCATTATTTGCAGGGTTTGCGAAGTTGAAACTACTCGTAAAGTCACTTATATAAGCTGTGGAGATCCCTCCCATAGAAGCAGTTTCAATCGTATTATCATATTTTACATCTCCAATTCCGTAAGTTGCATAAGGTGAGTTACTCAGACTCTGCGCATTAAGGAAGTATCCAACTGATATGAATGATAGTACAAAGATTTTTTTCATTCTTTATTTTTAAAATAATGCGCAAATATCTTAAATATTAATGAATTGTAAAAGTTTCATGAGGTTAAAGTTTGTTAAGGGCTTCTCTTTAAGCAAAAAATGTAATTTTCAGTAAATTAAAATGTCATTTTTATTAAATAAAAAAGGCTGCTCATCGTATGAGAGCAACCTTTTATATAGTTTTAATTAAGATAAAATTATTTCACCTGAAGCACAGATCTTGTGTGACTGAAGTTTTCAAAGCTGTATTTCCCGTGATATTTTCCCATTCCGGAAGTTCCGACACCACCAAAAGGCAAATAATGAGAACCAACATGCACAATTGTACTGTTAATTTCTGCGTCGCCACTCGTTGTACGGTTCAGAATATCATTTGCAAATTCCTGATTTTCGGTGAAAATATATAATGCTAATGGTTTCGGGCGATTATTTATTTCCTCTAAAGCTTCATCGATGTCAGAATATGTCATAATTGGAAGTATCGGCCCGAAAATTTCCTGTTGCATCACTTTATCATCCCAAGTTACGTTATCCATTAAAGTAGCTTCGAAATGACGGGTTTCAAGATCGTAACTTCCGCCATAAATTACTTTTTCAGGGGCTGCTTCAAGATAACCTGCAAGATTTTTGATTTGATTCTGATTGACGATCTTTCCGATTTTTCCCAAAGATCCATCAGGATATGTTGTTTTTAAATAAGCGTTAAATTTTTCAACAAAAGCATCTTTTACAGATTCATGAATGTAAATATAGTCCGGAGCAACGCAGGTTTGTCCGCAATTGATCCATTTTCCGTAAGAAATTCTTGCAACGGCTTTATCAAGATCTGCATCTTTATGGACGATTGTTGGCGATTTTCCTCCCAATTCAAGAGTTAACGGGATTAATTGTTCAGCCGCAGCTTTCATAACGATTTTTCCAACGTTTGGACTTCCCGTAAAGAAAATATAGTCAAACGGCAGGCTTAATAATAAAGTATTTTCTTCAATTGCACCTTGAACTACAGCTACATAAGCTTCGTCGAATGATTCTTTTACAATATTTTCAAGAACTTTTGCTACGTGAGGTGTGTTTTCAGATGGCTTTAAGATAGCTGTATTTCCTGCGATCAAAGCTCCAATTAGCGGACTGAAAGTCAACTGAACAGGATAGTTAAAAGGGCCAATAATATAATTAACACCATAAGGCTCGTGAATTATTTTACTCGTTACTTCTGCTCCCGAAGAGTGTGGTTTTGATTCTGCCGGAATAGGTTTTGCCCATTCGTCGACATTTTCTAAAAGATAATCAAGTTCGCTAATAACGATCTGGATTTCTACATATTCTGCTTCCTTACGGCTTTTCCCTAAATCTATTTCTAAAGCTTCACAAAGAGCATCAGTATGACTCAAAAACACTTCTCTGAATTTTCTCAGTTGAGTTTTTCTGAATTCAATATCTTTAGTTTGATTGGTTTTAAAGAAGGCCTTTTGCTTTTCAAATATTCCTCTTATTTTCTGTTCCAGTTCTGTATTCATTTTTATTTATTTTTTGATGATTGCAAGTTTAAAACGGTGCAATTTTTTGATTAAAAATTATTAAACAAATTTATTGCTAAAAATTAAATTGTACGCAATTTAATTTAAATTTTATTCTAATTTAATTATTGATGTAACCTATTAATATGATTTACCTATTTAAATTTTTCTTTGATAGTTGGAAAATCGCAAAGGCGCAAATGATAATTAAAGTCAATGTTTTAAGGCGCAAGGATTTTATCGTAGATAAAATTTATATCGCTTTGTACTAGACGTTTGCTTAAAATCTTTGATTTTCTTGCGCCTTAAAAAAGTTATAGAATTAAAATCTTTGCGCCTTTGCGATTCTCCAACAAAATAATATCTCCCAGTTTTGCTTGAAACTTTTTATATAAGTTTAAAACATGTTGAGTATATGTTTTCAATGAAAAATTAATGCCAACAACTTTTCTGAATATTAAATCGAGTTTAATTTTTAAAAATTGAGCGAAGATTTTTTATCTTTGGAACATGAATTGGGAGAACATCGCCGGACAGGAAAATCTGAAAAAACTTCTTAAAGACAGTATCGCTGAAAACAGAGTGAGCCACGCCCAGCTTTTCATAGGAAAAGAGGGTTACGGAACACTTCCAATGGTTTTGGCGTATGCAAAAGAAATTTTAAAAGGTGAAAACGAGCACGCAGCATCAAAGGTTGAACATTTAAATCACCTTGATCTGCATTTCAGCTTCCCGGTTTTTACGGATAACAGAAATTCTTTAAGCAAAAATAAGTTTGAAGAATTCAGAGAAATGATCATGGCTTCACCGTATGCAAGCTATGATGATTGGACGGCTTTTCTGGAGTCTGAAAATAAACAGCTTTTTATTTCTGCAGATGAAGTTGATGATCAAAATCAAAAATTCTCTCTTAAAAGTTTTGAAGGCGGAACTAAAATTCTGATTGTCTGGAGAGCAGATAAAATGAATATTGCCGCTTCCAATAAGTTTCTGAAATTTTTGGAGGAACCACCCGCAAAGACAATTATTCTTCTTACAGCTGAAGATATTAATGATATTCTTCCGACAATTCTTTCCAGAACGCAGGTTGTGGAGATTCCAAGAATTAATGATAACGATATAGAAAATTATCTTAAAAAGAATTTTTCTGTATCTGATGAAAAAGTGAGAGAAATCGTTCACCAGGCTCAGGGAGATTTGAATGATGCCATCAAACTTTTAAACTCAGAAAATAAAAGCGATGAGTTTGAGAAGTTGTTTGTTCAATGGGTTCGTGATGCTTTTATGGTGAAAAAGAAACCTGAATTCCTTAAAAGTATCATTCTTTGGGCAAGAGAAATTGCAGGCTGGAACAGAGAAAAACAAAAGAACTTTTTGAATTATTGCTCTGAAATTTTCAGATTGGCTTTGCTTCAAAATTATCAATCGGAAAGTCTTGTTTACAAAAAAATTGACGCTAACGGTTTTAACTGGACAGGATTTTCAAAATTCATCAGCGGAGCCAATATCGAAAGTATTTTGGAAGAAATTTCAACAGCCGATCTTCATTTAACCCGAAACGGAAATCCTAAAATAATCTGGACAGATTTAGGAATAAAATTATCAAGATATATTCATAAAAGCACATAAATAGAAACTCCGGCATTATTGTCGGAGTTTATTTTTTTCATTAAAAGAGAATTATTTATCATTCATTTTTAGCACAATTTTCTTTCTTAGATTAACATTTTGGGGATAGTCTCTATTTAAAATGGATAATTCAATAGATAGAATTAATAATGTTTTATTCATATCAGTTTAAATTTAATTAACGGAAATCTAATACTATTCAGTGAGTTACATTAAGGAATATTAAATTTTAATTAAATAATCAATCAATCGTTTGATTTATTGAAAATCTTGTGTAAATTTGCACCTTGAAAAATGAGAGTATAATGATTTCAAAAGAAGAAAATATATTGTTCGCTGCCGAGAAGCTCTTTGCTGAGAAGGGTTTTGAGGGAACTTCCACCCGGGAGATCGCAAAAGCTGCGAATGTAAATATTTCTATGATATCTTACTATTTCGGTTCTAAAGAAAAACTGTATGAAAAATTAGTTGAATACAGAATGAATGAAGGGCAATTCTTTTCGAAAGATATTTTGGAAAGAACCGACATCAATGAATGGGAAAAAATAGAAAAAATAGTAGATCAGTTTGCAGGAAGAATAAGACATCAAAAATGTTTTTATAGAATCATGCAGAGAGAGCAGTTACATGCAGAAAATCCTCAAATCGTTGAGTTTCTTAAACAAACGAAAATGGGTTTTATTGCAATGTATTCAAAGATTTTAGAAAGTGGTTTAGAGAAAGGTGTCTTCACAAAAAATCCTCCTATTTATCTGCTTCATACAACAGTGAGTGGGACATTATTCTACGCATCAAATGCTAAAGAAATGTATAAAGAATTTTTAAATGATACTGAAGATGAAGAGGTTTTTGATGAAAAATATTACACGGAACTCAATAAACATATTAAATATATACTAAAAGACCTTTTAGGTTATGAAGAGAATAAATAATTCAGTTCTTGCACTTTCTCTATTTATAGGAATTGCAAACATAAATGCTCAGGAGAAAAAACAACTCACCCTCGATGAAGCTGTGCAGTTGGGAATCCAAAACAGCAAGAGCCTAAAGATTGACGCAGCTAAAATTGAAGAAGCTACCGCAGATCTTTTGGAAGCAAAGAACAAACAACTTCCTGAATTGAAAGTTTCCGGAAGCTATATGTATCTTCCCATTAAACCAACGATTGATCTGAAACTTTCAACCGGATCAGGTGCTGGTGCAGAAAGCCCGACAGTACATCAGGTTGCTTATGGATCTGTGAATCTTAGTGTTCCGATTTACAACGGTGGAAGAATTAAATATGGTATTCAGTCTGCAAAATATTTGGTGGAAGCATCAAAATTAAGCACAGAAAATGATAAAATAGCAATCGCTTATAACGTTGCTCAGGCTTATAATAATTTATTTAAAGCAAATCAGTCGATCAAAGTTTTAGAAGAAAATCTTACTGCTTCTCAAAAAAGAGACGAGACTTTTCTTAAGCTTGAAAATAATGGAGTTATCGCTAGAAACGACCGTTTAAAGGCAAATCTTCAGACTTCAAATATCGAACTGCAATTATTGGAAGCAAAAAACAACTACAATATTGCCAATATCAACATGGATCTTTTATTAGGATTAGCTGATAATACTGAAATTGAAGTTGATCAAAATTATATCGACGAAGGTTCTGATGTAAAAGCAGTTGATTTTTATGTAAATGAAGCCAGAGAAAACCGTAAAGATTTACAGGCTTTAGCTCAGCAAAGAAAAGCGGCTGAGTTGGGATCAAAATCGGCAAAAGCTGAAAATCTTCCTTCAATTGCATTTACTGGAGGTTATGTAGCGGCGGATATTCCAAAATTCCTTACCCTTTACAATGCGGTGAATGTTGGAGTTGGGATTTCTTATAATCTATCCAATCTTTGGAAAGAAAATTCTTCATTAAGACAATCTCAGGCAAGAGAAAAGCAGTTAGCTGCCAACGATGAATTATTGAATGATAATATTAAGCTTGATGTAAACAGAGAATATCAAAACACAGATTACTCTAAAAAGAGAATCGCAGTGTATGAAAAAGCTGCTGAACAGGCTAATGAAAACTACAGAATTACAAAAAATAAATATGACAACGGTTTGGCTACCATGACCGAATTGTTGGATGCAGATGCAGCGCAGATTTCTTCAAATGTTGGAGTTATTAATGCAAAAGCAGATGCAGCATTGGCTTACAGAAAACTATTACAAACTACAGGAACTTTAACAATTAAATAAGATTAAGACCAAAAATGGAAAATAATAATACACCAGTAACTGAACCTAAAAAGAAAAAGAGTTTAGTTTTCCCAATCATTTTAGCGGTTGTCGTAGTAGTGGGAGGGATCTACGGATACAGAACATATTCTTACGGACAGCTTCATGAAGAAACTGATGATGCTCAGATTGCTTCTAACATGAGCCCTGTGATTTCTAAAGTTTCAGGATATGTAACGCAGGTGAAAGTGAAAGATAATCAGTTTGTTAAAAAAGGAGATACTTTGGTTATCCTTGATAACAGAGATCAAAAAATGGCTTTAGTGCAAGCAGAAGCAGCTTTAACGACTGCAAAAAGCAATATTTCAAACGCTCAGGCAAGTACTACTGCAACGTCTAAAAATATAGGAAGCTCACAAGCGGCTGTAACAACGGCAAATGCTCAAATTGAAGCTGCAAAAGTAAACGTTTGGAAAACCAATCAGGATTTGAAAAGATATTCTGTTTTGGTAAAAGACCACTCAATTACAGAACAACAATATGAGCAGGCTTTGGCTGCAAAACAATCTGCAGACAGACAATTACAGGTTTTGGTTGATCAGAGAAATCAAATTGCTCAACAAACCGGTATCGCTTCTTCTCAAACGGCTGCAAGTTCTCAACAGATCAGTGTTGCAGGTTCAGTTGCTAAACAAAGAGAAGTTGACGTAGAAAATGCAAGATTGAATCTTTCTTACACAATCATCCTTGCCCCGGAAGACGGATTTGTTGGAAAAGTTCCAATTCAGGCAGGACAGTATTTACAGGCAGGATCTCAGTTATTCAGCTTAGTTAAAAATGACCAAAAATGGGTTGTGGCTAACTTTAAAGAAACTCAGGTTGACAAAATGGTAGAAGGTCAGAAAGTAAAAATCGAAATCGATGCTTTCCCAGACACAGAATTTGATGGAGTAGTAAGTTCATTCTCTCCGGCTACAGGTTCTACATTCTCTATTCTTCCTCCGGATAACGCGAGTGGTAACTTCGTAAAAGTTGTACAAAGACTTCCTGTGAAAATTGACTTTGTAAAACTTGATCCAAACGTTGCTAAAAGACTAAGAACAGGAATGAACGTGAAAGCCGAAGTTTCTTTGAAATAATATTTAAATAAGTGGATTGTCAATTTTGCTGAAGCAAGTCAATTGTGAAAAGAAAATGAAGCAGTAAAATTGATGATGAAGTTTGATACCGATCTTGTGGAAGAATTCAGTGATGAAGAAGGAAATGAGGTAATGAAGATGATGTTGCAGATGGAGTTCAATGTAGAAGTATAATGAAGTTGAAAACTGACAAAGAAGTTGATATCGGTTTTGTAGATGAAAATCAATGATGAAGTTGGAAAATGAAGTAGTAAAAATTGACAATGGAGTTGATTAATAATTGACAATTCACTTTTAAAAAATAATTAAAAATAATAAGGAATTAAGAGATTTAGAAATTGATGCTTGATTTGAATTATTTACATATTAAATAATTTGCAGCCGAATTTAATAAAGAACAAAGTTAGTTCGTAAAAATGCTTGTTCTTATTTCTAAAATTTCTAGATCTCATAATCTCTTAATTTTTTAATACCTATAAAAAAACTATGGAAGATTCATTAGTAGAATATGGAGCCCGAAGAGTGATCATTACGATCACGGCTATTCTTTGTGCTTTGCTTGAAATTGTGGATTCCACGATTGTGAACGTTGCCCTGAACGAGATGAAAGGTAACCTGGGATCTACACTTTCTGAAGTGGGTTGGGTAATTACGGCATATGCCATTGGTAACGTAATTGTTGTACCAATGACGAGTTGGCTTTCTCAACAGTTCGGACGAAGAAATTACTTTGCAGCTTCCATTATCATTTTTACCGTGTTTTCGTTTTTATGCGGTAATGCAGATAATATTTGGGAGTTGGTATTCTTTAGACTATGTCAGGGTATTGGAGGTGGAGCCTTATTGGTAACATCGCAAACGATTATAACAGAATCTTATCCGATTGAAAAAAGAAGTATGGCTCAGGCTATTTATGGTTTGGGAGTAATTATTGGCCCAACATTAGGTCCGCCATTAGGAGGTTATATTGTTGATAATTTTAGTTGGCCATATATTTTCTATATTAATATTCCAATCGGGATTGCAGCAACTTTAATGACATTACAGTTTATAAAAAGTCCGAAATATGCTGAAAAACGTAAAGCTTCAGATGTAGACTGGTTAGGAATTGCTTTATTGGCAGTTACCGTAGGTTCATTACAGTATATCTTGGAAAGAGGTCATGAAGAAGACTGGTTTGCAAGTGGATGGATTGTACTATTTACTGTATCGGCAGTGTTAGGATTTATATTATTCCTCTGGAGAGAGCTTACGTTCAAATATCCGATTGTAGAACTTAGGGTTTTGAAAAACAGTAACTTAAGAATTGGAACGGTCATGTCCTTTGTATTAGGATTTGGGTTGTATGGTTCAACATTTATTGTTCCTTTATATACTCAGAGTATTTTGGGATGGACGGCCTTAGAATCCGGAGCATTAATGATTCCGGCGGCGTTAACAACCGCTTTCATGATGCCAATTATTGGTAAATTACTTTCGAAAGGAGTAAAACAGCAGATCTTGGTTTCTTTAGGATTATTTACGTTCTTCGTTTATAGTTTCTGGGGGTATAAAATTCTAACTCCGGACACCGGTAAAGACGCATTCTTCTGGATGTTGATGGTGAGAGGAGCTGGATTAGGATTATTGTTTATTCCGATCACCTCTTTATCATTAAGTACTTTGAAAGGTCAGGAAATTGGACAGGGAGCAGCATTTACAGGGATGATGAGACAGTTGGGAGGATCTTTCGGGATCGCAGCCATCACCACATTTATTGCGAATGCTAGCCAGAAATACAGAGTAAATTTGGTTTCCCATTTAGATTCCAATGACTTTGATGTCCAGCAAAGATTAGCCGGATTAAAAGCAAGTTTCATAGCAAAAGGAATGACTCCCGATGCAGCAATGAATGCAGCGTATAAAATGCTTGATCTTACGGTCACAAAACAGGCAACGGTGTTGTCTTACATGGATGTTTTCCTTTATTTAGGAATTGCTTTCCTGGTTTGTATTCCGTTTATCTTATTAGTAAAAGAACGAAAAAGCAAAGAAAAAATAGATTTAAGTGGTGTACACTAAATTTTATTGAAATAAATACAAATCCTCCGAAATTTTTCGGAGGATTTTTTTGTGGAAGATTTTTTGCAAAAAACAAGATGCTTCGACTACGCTCAGCATGACATCGCTAAAAAATCCACTGTTAGAATAATGCAGTTAGTATTAAAACTGTCATGCTGAGCGAAGTCGAAGCATTCACCTTATTTCTCTTAACCACTTAACAAAATCTTAATGGTTAAAAAACTATCATTTAATCCTCGCCGTCCATTCAATCCCGCTAATATCAATTAACTTCAACGTATGAATCTCATCTTTTTGAGCCATAAGATCATCGATATTAACGGTTAAATCAGCTTTTGCACCAAGCGGAATAATCAAACTATGTTTACCATTTTTCACTTTGGCGACATAATGATTGTTGATGTTTTCCTTTGAAAACTTTGAAAGTTCGGTTTGATCTAATACTTTTAAAACATCTCCTTTTTCATTTAAAATATGAATTCCGATGAGGAAAGAACCATAGACATCTACACCTTCAGTTCTGTAAACTTCAAACTTTAAATTAGAATTGTTAAGCGAAATATTAGAGATCTCGATTTTTGGTTTTACCGATTTATTATGCAAAGTTCCCCAAACTCCACCATGAAAATATTGATTGGTATAAAGCGTAAGTCCAAAAATTAAAATGGAACCCGTCAATACAAAAAGCTTAGGATTTAAAATAGGAAATGTCCCTGAACCTAACCATTTGAACCATTTTCTCTGAGTGAAATTAAAGTCTTTTTTCAAGAAATATTGATCCAGTGAATAAGAACCGCTTCCTGTTAAAAATAAGGTAAATCCGCTCGCAATTCCCAGAACACCGATCTGCCATTCATCCAGACAAGTTGTTCCAATCCAGCCTGAGCCTAATAAAATTCCCAGAGCAAGTCCGAAAATTCCAATACTCATTAATCTTGTGAATAAACCTAAAATAATAAACAATCCTACAATCGCTTCAACAATGGTAAAGGTCACCATCGAAGTATGTAAAGCTTCCGGATGAGTCACCAAATATTCGATAATAGGTTTGATTCCTAAAGCGTTGGGTAAAAAATGATTGAATTTTTCTCCGATATATCCTGCTTCATCAGGATCGAGTTTGTTTTCAAGAACGAGTCTGCGCCAAAAGGCTGAGAAGTAAGTCCACCCGATAACCATACGGATCGACAACGTATATAAACCAGCCATATCAGTAGGCTGATTGGTACTATTTTTCATTGAATTGATATTTTACTAAATAATTGATTGTTAAAAAATGATCTTAGAACTGAATCTAAACCAAATTCAACCTCAATTGTTTAAATAAAATATATTTTGGAGGACTGTTTCCGCTAGTATTTCCGGAATATTTGTTTTGAAAAATAGTATCCTCAGAAAAATTTAAAACTGAGTTTAATTTAAAAGAAAAAGCTTCATTAAACTTAAAATCTGCCTTTGAAATTGAAGTTTTTGAAGAAAAATTATGATGAGCAAAATCACAATTTACCGTTGGGCTAACTGTTGTTTTTACTTTGTTTAAAGTACTGAGATGCTGAATATCAAAAACGCCTAAAACATCTCTTTTTACAGAACATGGAGATAATGAAAAAGCCAAAAGTAGAATGACTACAATTGTTTTATAAAAATTAATATATGTTCTGGTGCCTAGCATCTTTACAAAACTACGGTTTATTTAGAGAATATTTTAAAGTCATTTTTTAATAGATCTAATAGTTCTTTAAATGAAATTAATTCATCTACATTGGGATATGTTTTTAAATAAGATTCAGGATTAGAATATTCAATCTCATTTTCTTGTTTACCATTTTTAATTTTTACATGATATGAAGATCCGTCTAAGATATAACTCACCGAAGTTGAAGAAATAATTTTCCCATCTTCAATTTCATATTTTTTATTTTTCTTTTCTAATTTATATTCAAAAGCCTGCCACTTAGGTAAATAAATAACATCAGTATCTAAAATTTGAGCCCAGATTAATTCGAAATTTTTTAATGAATTTAATTTAGATTTTCTTGTTCTTAGGGTAATTTTCTCTGAATCTTTGTTTGAAGAAGCAATTGTTTCGTAAAATTCGGCTTTCCAGTTTTCTTTGTCGTCTTGATAAAATCTGAATAGTTCCAAACCTGTCGAAATAGCATATTTTTTATAAACCCTAATCTCATTGGTATTGAATTTTAGGTTTTCGATTTTCAAAATTTTATCATACTCCTGAATAGTTTGAGATGATAAAGTGTTTATTGAAATGATTGTGAAGATTAGTAAAAATAATCGAAGCATTATTAATTTTATTTAATTGTAAAAACCAAACTATGGTTGGTCATTTCAATTGCTAAAATACTTATTTTCTGAATGTAGATTCCAAAAAGTCATGCTCAAGATAAAAAAGGTCTTGCTTTTTAATTCATGAATTTAATTCCTTTTTAAATAACGGATATATCCTCACAAATGCAACCCCAGCCGGAACAGCCTGAAGAAAAGCTAAAATATATGCTTTGGAAGTACACGCCAATACAATTCCGGCTCCCACTGCGGAAAAACAGGCTAATAATATCAATGTATAACCAACAGTTTTATTTTTATTCATAAAATACAATCCTGCAACACCTCCCAAAGCTAAAAACAAGTTATAAAAACCTTGATTAATAAACAGTTTTTTTAGCACCAAAGCATGCATTGAATAGTCTAAACTGGCCGGTGGATTATTGAACATATCAAGTAAAATATTGTAAACAAAAGGTTGCATCCAAAAAATAGCTTCGAGAATGAAGAAAAGTAAAAAATCGATGATTACAAAAATTACCAATGCTTTCGAAATGCTGTTAAGAGATGTGTTCATAAGTGTTAAAATTTATGCTGTAAAGATTAAGTAATACTGCAAAATAAACAACTACTGTGAAAATTGTCCTATACTGATAATTTTAGCACTATTGAAATTTAGGTAATTACAGCTATATTTGTGATACAAATGAGTTCAAAATGTATGAAAAAAAGATACCTAAAGATTTAAGTTGTGGTTTAAATATCGCCATTGAAGTAATAGGAGGGAAGTGGAAAGCAAATCTATTAGCCAATATCAGTAAAGGAATGAAGCGTCCGTCTGAATTGCACAAATCTATTCCGCAAGCTTCTGCAAGAGTTTTAAATCAGCAATTATCCGAATTGGAATTTCATGGAATTGTAACAAAGAAGATTTACAATGTGTTACCCCCAAAAGTTGAATATTCACTAACGACAGGAGGCGAAAGTATATTGGAAGTTTTGTATGCAATGAAAAGCTGGGGTGAAGGTTATAAAGAAACTTTCCATCAATTAATTGGAACTCAAGTGTAAAAAAGATAAAATTTCGTCAAAACAGCTACAACCAAACTCAATTTGGCTACTTTTAAATCCTGACTTCTGAGCAACTTTGCAGTATAAAATTTACTATAATGCAAAAAACAATTTTTATCACAGGAACTTCATCAGGTTTAGGAAAAGCAACTGCGAAATTATTTCAAAGTAAAGGCTGGAATGTTATCGCAACCATGAGAAACCCCGAAGCCGAAACAGAACTTACCCAATTGGAAAACGTAACGGTTTTAAAGCTTGATGTTGCCAATCCACAAGAACTTAAAGAAACGATTGATTATGTTCTTGAAAACTACAAGGTAGATGTAGCTTTAAATAATGCGGGATACGGTTTGGTAGGACCTTTGGAAGCTTTTACGGATGATCAGATCAAATTGCAGATTGAAACCAATTTGATGGGAGTTATCCGAATTACAAAGGCTTTTACCCCATATTTCAGAGAGAGAAAAGAGGGTGTTTTGATCAATATTACTTCAAGTTTTGGATTAATTGGTTTTCCGACATGCTCTATTTACAGCGCAACAAAATTTGCGGTTGACGGATTTTCAGAATGTATGGGTTACGAATTAGCCCAATTTGGAATTAAAGTAAAAATAGTAGCTCCCGGAGGAATACAAACCGATTTTGCCGGACGTTCTCTGGATGGAGCTCAACATGACGCTTATCAAAAATTAATGAGTAAAGTTCAGGAAGGATACAGCCCGGAACAGGTTGCAAATTATTCAACACCGGAAGATATTGCCAATGTTGTTTATGAAGCAGCTACAGACGGAAAAGATCAGTTAAGATATGTTGCTGGAAAAGACGCCAATGCTTTATATAACGAAAGAGCAGAGATCGGAGCCGAAGCTCAGGTACAGAAAATAAAATCGAATTTTAAGTTTTAAAAGCTAGAAGTTTGAAGACGGAAGCTTGAAGTTAATTCGTGGCCTTTATACTTCTAGCTTCACGCTTCCAACATCCATCCAAAATTTCCCTCTCCTGACAAACAGTTGTCACAATCTCAACTTATATTTGTAGTATGAAAACCAGCCAATCACCAGTTCATTTTCGATCTTTGTCGGTTTTGCATGAAGCAATGGGCATTTCGGCGCCGTTGCATCCTTTGATCAGTATTATTGATTACGGAGAAACACGTTTTGATCCTAAAAGTTTTAAAAATGGAACGAAATCGGATTTCTATAAAATTTCATTTAAAACAAAATTCAACGGTAAAATTCGGTACGGACAAGGATATTATGATTTCGAAAATGGCGGAATGTCTTTCGTTTCACCCGGTCAGATCCTCAGAATGGATAATGAAGAAGCCGATTACAGCGGAATGTCTTTGCATATTCATCCCGATTTCATTAGACCTTATTCTCTATTGAAGAAAATAAAAGACTATACTTTTTTTTCCTATTCTGCGGCAGAAGCTTTGTACCTTTCTGAAAAGGAAAAGAAAACGATTTCTGATGTTTTTGAAAATATTCAGAATGAATTAAATGAGCGGATAGACCAATTCAGTCAGGATGTTATCATTTCTCAGATAGAATTGTTGCTGACTTACAGCAATCGTTTTTACAACCGACAATTTATCACCAGAAAATCTGTCAATAACGATTTGTTGTCTAAAATGGAAGATCTTCTGAATGATTTTTTTGATAAAGAGAAAGGAATAAAAGGTCTTCCGACAGTTGAATTTGTAGCTTCACAACTCAACCTTACGCCAAGATATTTGAGTGATATGCTTCGCCATCATACAGGACAGAATGCGCAACAGCATATTCACGATAAACTGATCGAAAAGGCTAAAGAATATCTTTCGGAATCTCAATTTTCGGTTTCTGAAACGGCTTATCAACTTGGTTTTGAGCATCCACAGTCTTTCAGTAAATTATTTAAAAAGAAAACAGAAATTACGCCCAACGAATACAAACAATCGCTTCAAAAATTTAATAAAAGATCAGAGTAATTTTGATGAATATAAAAAGCAGATATCCTAGTTTTTTTAGATTAAGTAGATAATATTTAAATAAAAAAGCCTGTTCAAAAATGAACAGACTTCCTGAAAACCTAACTTTGGGATTGACTAACATCGAAAACATTCGAACGTGAATAATTTTATATAGACATTTGTATTTTTAATTATAATGAAAAGTGAGGGGAATTCCATTACAATCTATAAATGAGGGATTTTCTAAAGTTGTACAATAGTGAATAAAGCGCTCGAACCAATTGTAAATCCTACAGTATTACCAAGACATCCTATCGCACAATGAGTAGAACCGAATTTAACGATTTGGTCTTTCTTTAAGTCTAATGTCATCGTTCCTCCACGGAAAGCACCACCACCAACGGACATATTAATTGATCTGAAAACAAAAGACCTTGTTTCTATAGTACCTGTAGAATCATACACGAAAATAGTGTACTCCGAAGTATTATTTACTTGGGTAGGCTTTAAAGGCGCGCCCAGAGACATTTGATAAAGACCGTTTTTGGGAACAGTATAACTGTTTGCAGTGGAATTCCAGT
>Ga0302167_10000054_pt1 | contig 72488 bp, 58 predicted proteins | sample I_Fen_N1_1_FD_193496 | JGI IMG/M metagenome (GOLD analysis project Ga0302167, IMG submission 193496) | Peat permafrost microbial communities from Stordalen Mire near Abisko, Sweden - I_Fen_N1_1 | ecosystem: Environmental > Terrestrial > Soil > Wetlands > Permafrost | place: Sweden: Abisko... | reverse complement strand
GTATGTACTTTTTCAATATTTATTTTAAAAAATCGATTATTGATTATCATTAAATTACAGTATTTTTGTAGAGTTATTTTATTACATTGAGGTATTTTATAGAGTTTTCCTATAACGGTAAAAATTATTTCGGTTATCAGATTCAGCCGAATGCTATTTCTGTGCAGGAAGAATTGGAAAAAGCACTTTCCACAATTTTAAGAGAAAAAATTAAAACTACAGGCGCTGGACGAACAGATACAGGCGTTCACGCCAAGAAAATATTTGCTCATTTTGATACCGATCAGGTGTTGAATGATCAATTTTCTCATCGATTAAACAGTTTTCTTCCCGCTGATATTTCCATTAAAAGAATTTTTGAGGTTAAAGATGATTTTCATGCACGTTTCGATGCTACTTTCAGAACGTATGAATATTATATCTCTATGGAGAAAAATCCGTTCACGCAAGATTCTGCATGGCAACATTGGAGAAGACCTTTAGATATTAATAAAATGAATGAAGCCTGTAAGATTTTATTTGAATATGAGGATTTTACAAGTTTTGCCAAGCTTCATACCGACAATAAAACCAATCTTTGTAAAATGTACAAAGCAGAATGGGAACAAAACGGGACAGAATTGAAATTCACTGTTTCTGCCAACCGTTTCCTCAGAAATATGGTGAGAGCAATTGTCGGAACTATGGTAGAAATTGGCTCAGGAAAAATAAAACCTGAAGAACTACGAAATGTCATTGAAAATAAGAACCGAAATTCCGCCGGAACATCTGCTCCCGCACAAGGTTTATTTTTGGTGGATGTTGGATATGAATTTGATTAAAACTTAAAAAACATAAAACATATGATGTCAATAATTATTCTTGCAGCTGCTTACCGATATTACGCAGGACTTGCCGAAAAGTTTGGTAAAACAAAGTGGCATTTCGGTATTCTGGCTATTCTTATTTATTTGGGAGCTCAGTTTGGGTTTGGGCTTTGTTTCGGAATGTTCAAAGAAATTACAAATCCGGGTTCTTTGGATGAAACAAGTGACAATACTTTTACTTTTGTTAATCTTATTGGCTGGCTGGTGGCTATCGCAGTCGTTTTTGGAGTGTATAAACTTCTTGAGCGCAGATTTCAAAAAGAGAGTTTTGAGAAACCTTCTTTGGAAATCGAAGAAATTGGAAATAAGGAATTATAATAATATAAACTGGTGGCTGAGGTTCTCGAAGCCACCAGTTTGCTTTTTAATATTGAATGTGGCTTCGAGAGCCTCAGCCACCAAGATCGATATTTAAAACGATTAAGATTTAATAAAAAAACTAAAACCCATGGACGAAATCGAAAAACTGGCCTTTGCTCTGAATCATTTCGCAGGTCTTACGGAAGAAGAATTTAAACTTTCCGAAGAATTTTGGTTACCAAAAACTTATCAAAAAGGCGATTTCTATAATCTTCGCGGAACGGTTTGTACTTATTTCGGGTTTATTGTTGATGGTGTTTTCCGTTCTTATACGATTGATGAAAAAACGGGAGAGGAGAAAAATGTTTTTCTGTATTCTGCTAATGGTTTTGTCGTTTCCTTTAAAAGTTTTATCAACCAGATTCCTTGTGATTATCATACTCAGGCGTTGACGGATGCTACGATTATTTATATCCGATATACAGATCTGCTTTCACTTTATCAGCAATCGCATCGATGGGAAAAATTCGGCAGACTTCTCGCGCAGGAAGCTTTTAACGTAACGATGAGCAGAATCGAAGGTTTTATTTTAAAATCTCCGGAAGAGCGCTATTTAGATTTAATTAAACAACATCCCGATATTTTCAATAATGTTCCGTTGTATCATATTTCCTCGTATTTGGGAATTCAGGGGCCGTCTTTAAGTAGGATAAGGAAAAGAATTTCAGGGAAGTAGTACGATTTTAACTAAGGTTAAAATTATCCTCATTTTATTCGCGGAACTTTGTCTCATAATTTAAAACCAATTAAAAATAAAAGTTATGAAAACAAGAACTATCGTATTTATTCATGGATTATTTGTGAACAATACAAGCTGGAAAGAATGGAAAACTTATTTCGAAGCACAAGGTTATACTGTGCACACGCCTGCAAATCCGGGACACAACGGAGATCCTAAAAATTTAAAAATTAATATTCCGTCAGAATTAAAAAATGTAGGTTTTGATGATGTGGTAACTCACATATCAAGATTTATCGACACGCTTCCTGAAAAACCAATCGTGATCGGGCATTCATTCGGAGGATTGATGGTTCAGAAATTAATCGACATGGGAAAAGCCGTTGCCGGAGTTAGCATTGATGGAGCACCTCCAAAAAATGTGATGGCTCCTTTTTCTACCGTGAAAGTTGTTTGGCCTGTTGTGAATTTCTTCAAAGGAAATTCTGCATTCCTTGGAACTAAAGAATGGTATCACAAAGCATTTTTTAATAATTATTCTAAAGCAGAAAGTGATAAATTATATGAAACTGTTGCTGCTCCCGAAAGTAGAAAATTGGCGAGAGATCCGTTATTCAAATCATCAGCAAAATTAGATTTAAACAAACCTCATGAACCGTTGCTGTTTATTGCAGGTTCCAATGACAATATTTTCCCTCCGGAATTTTCAAGAAAAATTGCCAACGCTTATAAAGATAAAAACAGCATTGTTGATTTTAAAGAATTTGAAGGTAGAAGTCATTTCATCGCCGGAGAAAAAGGTTGGGAAGAAGTTGCAGGTTATGTTTTGAACTGGTTGAAAAAAGTTAATTAATATTCATAGCATAAATAACACCTATCTGATATTTTCTATTACTATTTGATGAAGTTGTAAAGGCAGACAAATTTTAAAGTCTTATTTTTGCAAAAGAATTTTATTTAATTCCTTTCTTCAATTCGTACAATGAAAAAACAAGATACCGGAGCAATTATCAAAAGATTATTCTTCATCGGGATGAAATTCCGTTCGTGGTTTATCATAACTTTGGTGATTTCTATATTTCTTTCCATCGTTTCTACTTACAGGCCGTATCTTACCATGCAGGTGGTAGATAACGATATTACCAAACTTCACGATAAAGCTTTGATGATGAAGCATATTTATCTTTTGGTAGGTTTGGTTTTTGCTGAAACTGTTTTAAACTTTTTCTTAGTCTATTTCTCTAATTATATTTCTCAGAATGTGATCAGAGATATCAGAGAAAGATTATATGCTAAACTAATTTATTTCAGAACATCATTTTTTGATAAAACACCTATCGGACAACTCGTGACGCGTGCTGTAGGAGATGTGGAAACCATTGCAACTGTTTATACAGACGGTTTCCTGATGGTTTTCGGGGATATTTTGAGAATCGTTTTTGTGTTGATAATGATGTTCAGCACGAACGTTCATTTGAGTTATATCACATTGGCGATTTTACCTTTAATGGTTTTAATTACAAGATTCTTCCAAAAAAGGCTTAAAAAAGCGTTTGGAGATGAAAGAAATTGGACTTCGAATCAAAACTCTTTTGTTCAGGAAAGACTGGCGGGAATGCCTATTATTCAGGTTTTCAACAGACAGAAGGCTGAATTTAAAAAGTTTGATGATATTAATATTACCCTAAAAGGAGCATTATTGAGAACCGTTTTCATTTTCTCATTATTCTTTCCTGTGGTTGAACTTATTTCTTCACTGTTTATTGGATTTATCTTATTTTATGGAGGATATATCACAATTAGTGCGGGAGTTGTTATTGCATTTATTCAATATATTTCGATGTTAATTCGTCCTTTGAGACAGATTGCAGACCGTTTCAACAATATTCAACGTGGAATTGTTGGTGCTGAAAGAGTTCTTGGTTTGATGGATGAAGATTACGTAATGCCAAACAATGGAAAAGTAGAAAAGGATCATTTTGACGGTAAAATTGAATTCAAAGAAGTTCGTTTTGCATATGATGAAAAGCAGGAAGTTCTTAAAGGAATTGATTTTAAAGTAAATCCGGGAGAAACTGTAGCGATTGTTGGCGCAACCGGAGCTGGAAAATCTACTATTATCAGCTTGATTACAAGATTGTATGATATTAATTCCGGTGAAATTTTTATTGATGATGTGGAGCTTAAAGATTACGAATTATATAATTTAAGAAGTCATATCGGAGTGGTATTGCAGGATGTTTTCCTGTTCCACGGAAGTATTTTTGAAAATCTTGCTTTTGGGGATGATACGATTACTTTAGAAAAAATAAAAACCGGCGCAAGAGAAATTGAGGTTGACGATTTTATTGAAAGCCTTCCCGGAGGATATGAATATGTGGTGAGCGAAAGAGGTTCGTCGATTTCTTTAGGTCAAAGACAACTATTATCTTTCCTGAGAGCCTATTTATCTGATCCTAAAATTTTAATTCTGGATGAAGCAACATCTTCTATTGACCACGAAAGTGAAAAATTGATCCAAAGAGCGACGGAGAAAATTACTAAAAACAGAACATCCATTATTATCGCCCACAGACTTTCAACCATTGAAAAAGCAGATAAAATTATCGTGATGGAACATGGTAAAATCGTGGAAGAAGGCAAGCACCTTGAATTATTAGATAAAAACGGATATTATTCTACTCTTTACAAGGCTCAGTTGAGACATGAAGTGGAGGAGAGTGAGACTGTTGAAAATAATTAAGCTGAAATTATTTTTAGTTTAAATAAAAAAGATACTTTATAAAAAGTATCTTTTTTTTATGCTTGAATGTTTGATGAAACCGAAGAATTTATAATCCGTAAGGAATAATTCCAAGATCCTTTTTCCAGATTTCACCATATTTGTCTGTTAGGTTTTTTGCTAAGGCTAAATTATTTTTCTCCGCTTGTTTTGAAATAGCTGGACTTATCACACAGTTTTCATACACAACATCAACTTTATATTTTTTTCTAAAACTTTCATGGTTTTTCGACATGATCCCGAATTGTATAAAATGGGGAAGAATTTCTACTTCTCTTGATCCTTTTTTATCTTTAATCGAAACTTTAACCTCATCTTTTTTCTGAGCAAAACTTAACCCAGAAAATGATAATACGATTAGTAAAAGAAATAATTTTGAGTTTTTCATAGATGGTTTTATAGCTTATAGATTCAAAATCCAAGTGGAGGTTAAATTTATTTAATTTTTAAATAGTAATTAAAACTTAAAACCTATACTGAAATATACTCTCCAAAAGTTAATGGCATCGTTTTTAGAAACATTAATATTGATAGGCCCTAAAATTGATTCATAGCCTAGATTAAGACCATAGCCATAGATATTTGTGGCTTCTTTTGTGAAAGGCGAAAGCTCATTGCCTGCTCTGCCATAATGGAAAGAGGGGGTAAGATAGAGGTTTTTATAAAGATTGTATTGGATTTCTAAACCTAATTTAGCGAAGGAATTTGTAGGAGCTTCTTTTTGTCGAAGACCATTAAACTCAGGGTTGATTCCGCTAAAATTATACTCGCTTCCGCCAAGATTATATTTTTGATTTAGAAAAAGATAAGGCGTTTTTTCTATACCATCTATATCTGGATCTGTATTTTTAGATGAGAAGTGAGTTCCTAAAAATGCATTGGCTTTAATTGAAATATTTTTAGTGACGGGAAGAACAAAGTTTTCGTTAATTGCTAAGCTTAATAAGTTTTTTGGAATATAATAATACAAATCTGCCGGATTCAAATAATTATAAAGTGCAGGTTGTATATTTTCTAGATCATACAAATTATACTGATTTCCAAAATAATATTTACTTATAATCTGCAGATTGTTTCCAGAAGTAGGATAATATCTTTCATTTAAATTATTCTGATTGAATTTAAAAAACATATCAAAATTATTATGCTGATATACCTTATTATCATAGCTGTAACCTGTTATAAATTGGCCTATTTTATCTGCTGATCGATTAATTTTTTCAGAATTATATTCAATTCCCAGCGAAGTCATTGCGTTAGGAGTAATGGTGTAATTGATTGCCGCATTAGCGGTTGTATTTCTGTAAATAAAATCAGAAGAGTTGGAATTGGCTGTTTCGCTATCAAATTGATTACTCGCCCGAAGTATGAAATCATTACTTTTCAGGTGAGAGGTGTTTCCTTCAGCACTAATCCACCAACGGAAGCTATTGTCCAGAAATTTTTGAAACTGGAGACGACCTTTAAAGCGTTCGGAAATATCTAAAGTTGCTAAGGCACGAAATCTGTTGGCCACATTTCGATAAGTATAATTAACGATAATACCGACCGACTGTTCATTGTCATAATGTAATGCCAGTTTAAAAGCACCAGCTCTTACTCTTTTTACAAAAATATTCATGATGAGCCCATCTTCAGAATCAGTGTAAGTGTAATAAACCTTTTCGTATTGTCTCATACCAAAAACTTTATCAATAGACTCGTTTACTGTTTTTACATCATAATATTTTCCTTCACTTAAACCCATTAAACTCTTAATACTTTCAACTTCGGAAGAGCTACTTAAAGGAGTTCCGTTATCTTCACTATAGGTGAATTTTATGGTTGTTTTTTTTACTTCTTCAATTAATTTATGATCATAAATAATTCCCAGTTTACGCTGTTCATTGGCTAAAGCAACAAATTCCGGAATATGCTTTCTTGCTTCCTGCTCTCCGATTTTAATGATTTCCTTATAATTTTTAAAATCTTTTGTAGTGTAATCGTTGAGGGGAGCTACAAAATCAACCAAAATATCAGACATTTTCTTTTGTAGGTTAAAATCCTGAACAGAATGAAAAGCATGAGTCTGGTAGATCATTTTCATAGGGTTTTCTATCTCCTTTTTTGTAAAAAGCCTAAATCCGGTGTATCCTCCAATAATATAATCGGCACCCATGTCCTTTACTTCCTGTACGGGGAAATTACGGTCTAATCCTCCATCTACAAGAAGTTTTCCATCTATATAAACAGGTGCAAAAGCTGCCGGAATAGCCAATGTTGCACGTATTGCTAATGGAAGGGAGCCGTTTTTCTGCATTACAAGTCCGCCATTTACAATATCAGAAGAGGTAAGCTGTACAGGAATCTGGAGTTTGCTGAAATCGTTAATATGTTTGGCGGGAAAGGTTAGTGTATTGAGTACTTCAGACATATATTGCCCTTCTATAAAAGAACTCGGCAATGAGGGTAGCCCACCTACAACCGGAAATTCTATAATATATTTATTGTATTCATCTTTCTCACTAATATTTACCTTATTGTAAGGAATTTTATTGCTTAAAACTCTTTTCCAATTTGTGTCGTACACAACCTTCTTAAGCTGATCTCCTTTATATCCCATAGCATATAGGCCTCCTAAAATCCCACCCATACTGGTTCCGGTAATATAATCTACTTTAATTCCCAAAGAATCAATCACTTTTAAAATTCCTATGTGAGCGAAGCCCTTTGCGCCACCACCACTTAGAGCAAGACCGAATTTGGTGTCTTTGGTAATGATTTTTGGAGTGGTTTTTATAGAATCCTGAGCAGGAAGCAGTATATAGGTAAAGATGATGCTGAAAATAATTAAAAATTGCTTCATCATAATTTTTCTCTAAAAATATAAAAAAATTCAAAGATTATTCTTTGATTTATATTAATTAAAAAAGCATAAAGTGATTTATAATAGTTGTTTATGTGATGTTTTTTTAGTTTTTGTATTGTGTGAAATGATTAAGTTTAGATTTTTTTTCTAAATATTTAAACACTAAATTTTTTTATATTATTTTTTCAATTAAATCGTGTTCGGATTTTAGAATTAGTTTTAAGCATATAAAATATTGGCTGAATTTAGAATCAGTAAAAATAAAAATCCTTTTATTAGTAAGTATTATGATAATTTTTGTTAAAGTTTTAGGGATTCCAAATCTATGGATTGTATAGGTGTTTTGTGAAAAGTGTTTGAAATTTTCAAATTAAATGATAAAATGTTAATTAAATATTATGTTTATATCGAAATATTTATTAATTTTAATGTAGAATTGAACGGCTACCCTAATAATTGGTAGGGTGTTTGATATAATTGAATGCTTTTTTTAATTAAACCCCAAAATATAAATGAATAATATACAAGATGAATTTCAGGTCTTCAGAGACGAGTTAAGAAAATTGAATATCGAAGTACAGAAAGTAGTAAAGGTAGGTAACGGTAGCATGGACTTTCACGAGGTTTTTTATAAATCCCCAAGATATGAGGATGTAAAGACCGTGTATGTTCAACGTCACTACCTGGATGAACTTATTGTAAAATTCAGACAAGCTTATAGCTAAAAAATAAAATACGCGGCTCAGGTTTCCTGAGCCGTGTATTATTTATGATGTTTGAATAAATTTAATCCTTATCCAACGTCGAATTTTCTTTGGTGTCTTTCATTCGCACATAAACGAGCAATGAAAACAAAATACATGCAGTAATGTACCAATAGAAATAATGCTCGGCTCCAAATTTCTTTAACCATAAAGCAATATATTCTGCACTTCCTCCAAATATCGCCACAGTTAAGGCGTAGGGTAGGCCTACTCCTAAGGCACGTACTTCAGATGGGAAAAGTTCAGCTTTTACGATAGCGTTGATAGAAGTGTACCCGCTTACGATAATTAATGCAGCCATGATTAGAAAGAATGCCGTCCACATAGAAGTTGTATGACTTAATGCCGTAAGTAACGGAACAGTACAGAGTGTTCCCAAAATCCCGAAACCTAATAATAAAGGCCGTCTTCCGATTTTATCCGAAAGTCCTCCAAAAACAGGTTGCAAGCACGCAAATATAAACAGAGAAACAAATGAAATTAAAGTAGACTGTTCTTTAGTAAGGTGAACAGTATTTACTAAAAATTTCTGCATATAGGTGGTGTACGTATAGAAAGCCAATGTTCCTCCCAACGTCAATCCAATTACGGTAAGTAGAGCTTGCGGATGTTTTAAAAGTTCTTTAATTGTTCCTTTTTTCTTATCATTTACATCTTTTTTATTTTCAAAAGCTTCAGTTTCATGAAGGTTTGATCTTAAATATAATGCGATTACAGACAAAATTGCTCCAATTACAAAAGGAATTCTCCAGCCCCAATTTTCTAATTGAGTTTCTGTCAGTATTAATTTTTGTAAAACCAACTGAATTCCCAACGCAATTAATTGCCCGCCAATCAACGTTACATATTGAAAGCTCGAATAAAAACCTCGTCTGTCTTCTGTCGCCATTTCGCTGAGGTAGGTTGCCGAAACTCCGTATTCTCCACCCACACTTAATCCCTGTAACAATCGCGCGATAAGAAGTAGAGCAGGAGCTAAAATTCCTATCGTGTCATACGTTGGTGTCAGTGCAATTAATAAAGATCCGAAAGACATTAATAAAACAGAAAGCGTCATTGCTTTTTTTCGTCCTATTCTATCGGCGATACTTCCGAACATCCATCCTCCGATGGGACGCATCAAAAATCCGACGAAAAATATTCCGGCTGTGTTCATTAATTGTGCATTAAGATCAGATTCCGGGAAAAATGAATTGGAAAAATAGATGGCAAAGGCAGCGTAGGCATACCAGTCGTACCATTCTACCAAGTTTCCTATAGAACCGCCCACAATGGCTTTTATCCTTTGAGCAGTTGTAATTTGAGTAGTATTAGTGTTCATATGGGTAAGATATTAAATTTTTTAAAGTACAATTTGAAAAGACAGTAAAAATTCTCCTTTTCTGTCAAAAATTCTTTTTGAAGCGGTATCATATAACGGTCTGCTGCTGTATTGAGCAACAATTCTTGCATTTTGACCGTATAAAAATAGATTAGCACCGATGTCGTAGTAGCTTCCGCTTTGGTTTAATGCTTTCATATCTTTAAGAGCATAATTAAAAAACGGCTGCACTTTCACGATCTTGCTGAATTTTGGAAGCACAAAACCGACCTGAGAAAACCAGATATTTCCTGTTCCCATCAAAACTCTGTTGTTTCCGGCTCCTTCCAAAGCTTTTTCACCTGTAAATGTTGCATCAACAGTTCCGGGATTCATGATTCCGCTTACTCTCAGATAATTTGGGCCGTAGTTGTAATTGTAGAAAACAGAATAGAGCGTAAGTCCCATTTCTTTACTTTTATCACCTAATGGAAGCTCAGAATAAACATCTGCTCCAAAAATATTGGTATCATGAGATTCAAAAACATTTTCTGTAGGCTGAGATTGAGTTGCATCTTTATTGGTATAAAAACCTGCTCCAATATTCAGTACTTTTTTTGCAGCTAAACTATTTCCCGCTAAAAACGATGTGGAAGTAACTTCTTTATTAAAAAACTGATAATAAGCATATCCGGCATAAGACAATTTTCCACTTTGATTGTTGTCAACTGCAACTCCGCCCACAGCAGGCTTTAAATTGGTAGCAAAAGGTTTGTTAACACTAAAACGATAATTAAGTCTATCAAATTCTCCATGTACGAAAACTCCAAACTGTCTTGAAAACTGATCCGCAATTTCAATCGTAGGAAAATTAAAAACAGGAATATCTCCCGCAAGCATTTTGGTTGTACTTGCATTCGTCATTCGGCTCACACCGTTCCATGAATGGAGTCCGGCACCTAAATAAAGATTATTCTTATTAGGTTTTCCTGTCTGAAAATCATTTCTCGGAATAATAGCGAGTTCATTATAAGCATCATGAAAAAAGAAAGGTGCTTTTTTTCCTGCTCCGTTATTTCCTGTTCCTGTTCCTCCACCTGAAATAAAATTTTGATTATTAATTCCCATCTGTAAAAAGACAGAATAGAAAGGCGTCAGCTGACTTTGAATAATCAATCTCATTCTTCGAATTCCCGCATCATAGGTCTGATCTTGCGGAACTCCATTAACGGCTGTTCCCGGATTGTTATCGATACTTCGAAGCCAGATTTGACTCGAAATCCCAAATTTTAACCATTTATCACCTTTTTGATTAAGGTTGATTTTAAGTTCTCCAATATCTAAAGGATTTTTTTCAACATTGGAAACTTCTTCCATCTTTTTTTCTGACTTAATTGTGTCTTGGCTATATGCGAATTGCACTGCAGTTAAACCGAAAAGTAGGAGTAATTTTTTCATAGGCGTTTTTACTTGTGCCTAAACAAGATATAAATTCTGAAGAAATTTTGAAGTTTTCACAGAATTTGAATTTTCATTGTTATGTTTTTGAATTTCAGTTGATTATTTTGTGAAATTAATTCTGATAGTGTGTAAATCATGTTCAAAATGATAAGAAATTTCAGTATCATAAATCTCCAAAATCTTCTTCACAAGCGCTAAACCAATCCCGATGGAATTTTGATTAGGGTTTCCGCGCTTAAATCTTTTGAATAATTCTTCCGTAGAAATTGTGGGTGGATTTCCAGTATTTGAGATCTGAAAATAAGTTTCCGTAAGCTTAACGAAAATTTTTCCGTTTTCAATATTATGCCTTTTTGAATTGTTGATAAGATTGTTAATAACTATAGATGCTAAATTTTCATCAAAATTAAGATAAACATCATCCTGAATTTCGTTAACCAAAGTAAGGTTCTGAATTTCAAATAGATCCTCAAAATAATGAAGTCTGTCTTTTAATAATTCTGAAAAATTAATCAGTTGTGAATCATTTTTTTCAAAATGTTCAAGTTTAGCAAGAAGAATCAGCGATTGGTTGATGGATGAAAGTCTATCCAGTTCGTCATTCATCGAAGAAAGCGTGATCAACTGATTTTCTGAAAGTTCGCTATCCATTAATAATTCTATTTTTCCTTTAATAGAAGCTAGTGGAGTCTGTAATTCGTGGGAAGTATTTTCTGAAAGTTCTTCCAGAACGTTGTAATCTTTCTTGGAACTTTCGGACATTTTTAAGAGAAATTTATTTAATGATTTAAATTCTTCAGTCTCTGTTTCCATTAAATTCATCGGACTGTTGTCTCTCAATCTGAATTTTTTGATTTCATCCATCGCGTGATAAAAAGGATCGAGAATTTTCTTTGAAACCAAAACACTCACAATAATCGTGAGAATGACAAGGAAAACCATGATCCACGCTACAACCATAATGATGCTCATCATAAAACGGTTTTCGATAATCGTAATATATCTTACACTCGTAATGGAATATTTTTTTTGATGAATAACAGGATACGTGGTGACAGAAATTCGGTTGATGTAGGACTGTATGCTTTTGTTCCAGAGATATTTTTCCTCAATAATTTTCTCCTTGGCGATTTTTGTGTCTGGCGGTAGAATTTTAACCTGAGTTTGACGATGATGAGATTTTAAATAATCATAAGCCGAATCTTTCTCTAATTTATGAGTGACATATTCGTTTAAATCTTCCAATTTCAGAATGGCAGAACGCATTGTTGCTCTTTCAAAAGCAAAATACAAAATAGCAAAGCCTGTGACGAGGACAAAAAATACCAAAAAGGTAAACGCTCTGGCAAATCGGAAGCTTAAATTCATTTAATGAGAAGTTAGAATGTAGAGGTTAGAAATTAGTTTTATAATTATTATGTTATTTTTTTTAAATTTTAAGGCTTGAAATTGAATCTAACTTCTAACCTCTAATTTCTAATATCTTTATTATTTATCAATCCACTTGTAACCCAATCCGTAAACGGTTTGCAGATAATCTTTTCCACCCGAATCCAGAATTTTTTTTCTTAAATTTTTCAAATGCTGATAAACAAAATCTACATTATCAATACTGTAGGTGTAATCTCCCCAAAGGTGACTGGCAATTGCCTGTTTGGATAACATTCTATTCTGATTATTAATGAAATAGATCAATAAATTCAATTCTTTTTTGGTAAGGTTAAGTAATTGTGCATTGATTTTACATTCTTTAGATTCCAGATCAATTGTAATTTCGTTAAAACTTAAAATACGATTTGCTTCGGGAGTTTTTCTTCTGAGCACTGCTTTTATTCTTGAATGAAGCTCGGGCAGTGAAAACGGTTTTGTTACATAATCATCTGCGCCATCGTCTAATCCGGTCAGTTTTGTGTCCAAAGAATTTTTTGCTGAAACAATGATCACACTTGCTGATGGAGAGTAATTTTTGATGTGTTTGAGGATTTCCAAACCATTTCCGTCGGGAAGCATAAGGTCTAAAAGAATGCAGTCGTATTCAAAAAGCTCAATTTTTTCTAGAGCTTCTTTTGCACTGGAAGCCACTTCACAGACGTAATCTTCTTTTTTAAGATAATCTGTAATGTTGGTTGCAAGTTCCTTATGGTCTTCTATGATGAGAATTTTCATATAAAATTATTAAACCGAAATATCGTATTCTTCGGTTTAAAGATATAAAAAAACCGTTCAGTAATATTGAACGGAATTTGTATGGTGAAATGAATAAAAAATTTAACCACAAAAGGCACAAAAGATTTTTAACACTTAAGTTTATTTGAGTTAATAGAATTCTGCATAGAAGAGCACTTAAGTTCTTTTGAAAATCAAAGATTTTCATCTTATGTGAACTTTTGTATTTTCAAAGTAATAAGCTTTTTAAAACTTAAGTGCTCTAAAGTGTTTAATACAAGCTTTGTTTCTTTTGTGGTAAAATAAAAATCTAAACAGGTTCAATTTTTAAAATCTATATCCCAAAGAAAGTCCGCTTCTGAAACCTGCCCACGGACCGTCGATTTTTATTCGGGCTCCTTTTTCATTGGTTTCAACGGTGTAATCTACAAAAGGAATATCTAAGTTTTCAATTTCTTTTTTTAATTGAGCCTGCATTTCGGGTGTTAAAACATAGTCGCTTGTCATGGTAAAGTCACCTTTTCCGCTTCCGTAATGTCCGCCGGCTATCCAGAAATCGAGAACTAAGTTTTGACTTCTGGTTAAAAGAAACTGAACGCCGACCATTACTCCGCCACTGTTTCCGTTGGCGCTTCCTGTACCTTTTAAGGGAATTTGATAGGTGTTTCCATCGATCGCGTTGTAGTCATAATAGAAATCAAAAGTATTAGTAGTTACTTTTGAATATCTGTAATAAGGTGCAATATAAAAGCCCTTTCCGTAGCCTTTTCCAAGATAAAAACGAGGTTCTACCGTGAAATTTGTTGCTTTTACTCTAAGATTTTGAAATCTTTTTTCATCCTCGTCACTTAAAAATGAGTTGATGAAAGGAACTTTACCTTCCGGCATTGTTCCAAAGCTTACATTCATTGAAAACCATTGATTTATCGATCTTTCATAAGACAAATTAATGTTTCTGAATACATATCCTGTAACATTGGTTTTAATGATGTTCATTTTCTCCAGAGGTTCGCTGCTGGTTTCCTGTGCGTTGAATTCTGAAAACAACAAGGGAAGAATTATAATGAAATATTTTTTCATGATTTTAAATTTTCATTAAACATTAAGTGATTGGTATTGATACGAAAGCAAAAAACGGGCAGGAAATCAATAAACTGTGAATTTAATTTTCAATTATGGTTAAAAATAATAAACAAATGTTGATTATGAGAGTGAAATTTACCTTTTGAATGTTTTTTTAAAATATAATTTTAAAATCATCAATGATAAATTAAAACAAAAAAATCCGCTCATCAAAATGAATGAACGGATTTTGTTTTATTGAGTGTTGATTTCTATTTCTTAATAAATTTCGCAGTCTCAGCTTTAGAATCTTTTCCTGAAACTTCAATGAAGTAAGCAGCAGGCGGTAATTCTGAAATCTGAACTTTTCCGGCTTTAAGATCTGCCGTTTTTACTAATTTTCCATCCAAGCTGTATACTTTAGCTGTTGAGAAATTTCCTGCTCCTTTCAATTCAATAGCATCTTGAGCCGGGTTAGGATAAATTTTTAAACTTTCTTTTTTAGCAACGAAATCTCCTGTTGATAATGTTGGTAAATTCAGAGCCTGAGCAGCGTTTGAAGTTTGGTTATTAATCCCTGCTACAGGAACATTAACAATGGTTTCGATTGTCGTTAACAAAGGAAATTTGTGAGTGCTGTCGTAATACGAATAAGAAGTATTGGTAATAGATCCTATTGGAAATATAAACGATGTATCATTCGGTAAGTGAAGATTGAAAGTCTGAACAGATTTGGTTCTCAATACATTATTAAATGTAGCCGGTCCCAAAAGCAATGTGCCTGATGCGTCAGCAGAAATATTGATTGTTCCTTTGCAAAGTCCACTTGCAGAAGGCGATGTGAATGTTCCCTGTGCCTGATCTACCTCAGAATATCCAAATGCTGCAGGATAAGAAATAAATGTTCCGTTATTGGTTGACAGATTCAAAGTAGCATCTGTAGTTACTAATCCTGTGATTTCCAGTTTTGAAGCCGTTTGTTTGTAGTAAACTGTAGTTCCGCTTCCTACCATTTTCAAGGTAGAACCTGGGAAAGTAGTGATTTCACCAGCAGAAGGAGTCGAATAAACCGTTGAAGATGCTGCGCCAGCCGTAAGTTGAGAGTTAGTAAAAGTTGTATTTGCTCCTGTTGCAGAATTATTTGGTGTTCCGGTTACAGATAAATAACTTACCGATTCACCAGTTATTGGATCGTTAAAAGCTTTAGTGATGGTAGTTTGCGCTGTATAAAGCCCTGAAGCCATCAGCAAAAAAAGTACAGATTTTCTCATAGTTAAATTTTTCTTTAAAGATAATTAAAAACTGTGTTTCAAAATGTATTTTATTTAATCATAACGGATTTTTAATGAGGTTGTTAAAAAATAAAACCGTCCAATAAAAACTGGACGGCCATTTCTGTGCGTTAAATACGATTTTTTAATTCTGACCGATAATCATCTTTCGATACATATAAATATCTTCGATGGTTACGACGGTCATGTCTTTTCTTATGGCAAAATCTACAATTTCGGGAAGTCTTGCCATTGTTCCGTCTTCGTTGGTTAATTCACAAAGTACGGCATCATCACCAAGATTGGCGAGTTTTACAAGATCTACGCTTCCTTCTGTGTGTCCGCGTCTTTCGAAAACACCATCTTTTTTAGCAATTAAAGGGAAAACGTGCCCCGGACTTGCAATGTGATCGGCTTCAGCATATTCTGCAACGGCCGTTCTTATCGTTGTTACTCGATCTTTCGCCGAAACTCCCGATTCAACGCCTTCTTTGGCTTCAATGGAGATCGTAAATGCGGTTTGATTTTTTGAATTGTTGCTTTCCACCATTGGACGGAGGTTGAGATGTTTACTTTTCTCCTCAGAAATGCATAAACAGACAATTCCGCTGCATTCGCGGATCAAAAGTGCCATGTCTTTTTCTGTGATGGTTGAAGCAGGGAAGATGATGTCGCCTTCGTTTTCGCGGTTTTCATCATCAACTAAAAGGATGCCTTTTCCCTGTTGTAATTTTAGAAGTGCATTTTTTACACGTTCTTGTGGAGTTACTCCGAATTTTTCTAATAATTTTTCCATGTTATTTTAATTTTAAGTTAAAATACACTTCGGTACATGGAAATGAAATACAACACAATGAGTCTATAGAAATAGCCTCACTGATTGCTCCATTTTCTTCTCCCATCCAGACTGTAACTGTCGGTTTTGGAATTTCACCAAATCAGTCCTTTCGTTAAAAAGGAGTCGCGGACTGTAACCGCCGGTAGGGAATTGCACCCTGCCCCGAAGAAAACTTATACTAAGTTTTACTGTATGTTTGTTGTAATTGTTCTTTAATTCATTAATTTTTTGTTTAACGCACAGATTACAAATTTCGGGAAGTTTTTTGGAATAGAGAAGAGTTTGTAAATTTATTATAAATGATGCTTGTAGTTATTTTTCTCTACAAGCGCATTCGTGATTTTTATTTAAATATTCGATGGTTTCTTTGCATATTTTTTCTAGCACATCAATATTGATATCAGACAGTTTTTTGATATAAATACAGGCTTTGCCCATTTTAAATTTTCCAAAATCATCTAATAAATGCTTACTTTCTTCGCTCGGTGAATAAACGTACAGTGAGAATTCTGCTTTACGTGGTGAAAATCCAATGAGTGGCATGTCGCCTTCATGTCCACTTGCGTATTTATAATGATAGCTACCAAATCCGATAATGGTTGGTCCCCACATTTTAGGTTCAAATCCTGACCATTTGCTCATAAGCTTAATTAACTGAAAGCTATCTGTTTTTTTTTCGTCTTTTTCTACAAATGAGTTGATGAAATCTGTTACGTTGATGTTGGTTTCGGTGGTTTTGTTTGCTTTGGCCATGGTTATTCATATTCTTTTAAATAAGTTACCATTTTTTTCTCAATAAAATCCGTGAATGAATTTGCAATTTTTATAGCTTTAGGAGGTTGATTTTCGTGGGCAAAAATATAAATGTTGTTATTCTCTAAATTGTACAGCAATTGATCTCCATCTCCATGTAGCCAAAATTCACCTAAGTTTAAATATTGTTTTTGTTGAATCGTTTCGATGGTTAATTCTTTAAAATCGATATCTATACCTTCAAGTTGTAAAGTTGATACATTTTGATACCAGGTTACCAGATCTTCGGGAAGTTGTATAGAAAGTTCTTTTTCTTTACTCTGGATAACTTCATGCTCTTGGCCTTTTTCAATAACGTCAGAATTACTGTAAGATTTGGTTAATTGTCTGAAAAATTTTGGGTAAATATTCTTTAGATATCCAAATTTATTTTCGACTTCCTTTTGAAGCTGTTTTTCTTTTTGTTTTTCTGCCTTGCAGAAATCATCAAATTCTTTTTCCCATCCTTTTTTATAAAGGTCTGATAAATCAACAGTTATTTCTTTTGATGTTAACCAATCAAAAGCTGCTAATTGTCCGATGTATAAATTTCGGACATCACTGAAACTTTCTTTAGGCTTTACTTTAAGAAAAGTCGTTCTCCCGCATATTTTTTCGATACTATCTTTATGTTCTGTAAACCAGCCTACCCATTCTTGGGCAATGAGTTTTCCCTGTGAAAGGCTCGTGAATTTTTCAATAATTTCTTGTTGAGTCATATTTTAAAACAGATTAAGTATCACAAGAAACATCATCCCATTCCTGCCCCATATAACTAATAAGCCAATTGAGTGCATAATGTCTTTCGTAGACAATTCCCGAATCTACGGTTGTCATCTCGAGATTGTTTAATCGGGCGTCAACACAAGCCCAATGATATCTGTAATAAAGATCATTAGCATCTAAAATTTCAGCTTTTGAACGGAGTTGATTGTTGGAATTGATGAAATCATTAGGGTCGTTTTCCCCGCCGATTGGATATTTTTCAAGAGGAATATCATTTAAATCACATAATTCATTCGGAAAAGGTAGTGTGTCCACAAGTTGTAGTGCCCAAAGCAAAACCCAAATACATTCACATTTCCAGGTTTCCTGAAATTTTTTATCTTCTGTAGGATTTTGTAAAAAATCTTTTTCGTCAGATGTTGTAGATTCCCAAAGATTACACTCTTTAAGATAGCTGATGGCTTCTTCCGAATCTATACTATCAAACGCAACTAAGTTGGTGATGGCAAGAATACTAACTCTTGTGGAGACCTCTTTAGAAGTTCGAAGGGTTGTTTCTTCTTCCGATTCAATATGGGGCAGGTTAAAATTAATTTTTATTCCTTCTTTTTTAAGAATTTCCTGACTCTTTTCTTTTCTGGAAAGCTCTTCTTTGTTCTTCAAAATATCTGTCATATAATGGATTTAAAGTGGATGGCTAACTTACGAAAAGTATAAATTATTTGAATAATATTATATCTTAAAACTTTCTAAAATGATGGTGGAGTTCTGTTAATAAAAGAGCGAAATAACTTAGTTGTAAATTTTTCATATTGACCTTTGTAATGACCAATAAATCATTTTGTGATCTTGTCTTGTTTCTGTGAAATTGAATTTGCGTAATAAATTGATGGAACTTAAATTATCCAACAAACAACTTGCTGTTATTTCTTTTACAGTTTCTGTTGAAAATGCCCATTTGATAAGCTCTGTTACAGCTTCCTCGGCAAAACCCTTTCTCCTTTCTTCTTTAATGATTCCGTATCCGATGTCGATGTTTTGCTGATTAATATTGAATCCTTTGAATCCTGCGTCTCCAATTATCTCGAGGGTATCTTTTTTAATGATCATCCAAGATTCAAATCCTGTTGGAGATCCGATTGGTAGTAGATTATTGATGATTTTAGGTAAGGTTTCCAAGACATCATTATCAGGCCAGCTTTTTCCTTTTTTTAAACCTAATGTTGATAAATCGCTGAAATCATTATTCAACAAATTTTCACAAATCTGTATTGTGAATGGAATTAGAATTAATCTTTCTGTGCTGAGTTGATGTATTTGTAATGTCGGGATCTTCAATTTAATACTGTTTTTTGTGTAATTTTTGATTGTGATTAATCTTCAATCGCTTCAATTCCCTGTTCTCTTAATTTTTGAAGATGGTCTTTCATTGTTTTAAGTTGTTCTGGTGAATGTCCTTGCCATTCTTCAACTTCTCCAATCACTTTGAAAGGATGCTGAGAACGGTAAGATTTTGTGGGATTTCCCGGGAATTTTTTGTCTGTCAGATTAGGATCGTCTTCAATTGAGCCTGTTGGTTCTACGATGTAGATTCTTTCTTTTCCTCCACCAAAAGCCAGTTCTGCACCCCAAGTTGCCGCTTCCAACGTTGCGGAAAGATAGATGTATTTTGCTTTTCTCTGCGTTCCGTAGTTTGAAGTGAAACCGACTTCGATGAGGTCGCCGATTTCTAAATCTGCTTTTGTGCCGTGGTAGTAGGTTGAGGGAGTTATGTCCATTTTTAAATTTCTTTTTTAATAGTAAAACCTTGAGATTGAAGATATTCATCAACGTCAACATCAAAAGGAACTTAATAGCCGTTATCCAAATCAAACAATCCACCTCCGGCGTCGGAAGATTCTAAAAATCCGATTATTTTAGACTGCGTTTTTTCTTTTGCATTTCTCCAGCAGTTCATTAGGAAATCACTTTCCAAACCGAACTGATTTTCCCAATAATTAGCGTAATCCAATTGGTTGTCTTCATCGAGATAGGCGGAATAATCAATATTATTTTCATTCAAAACTTTTTTGCATAATTCCTGAACATTAATATAAGAATAATCTTCAAACGAATGTTCTTTCAAATGCAATTCTGCAATCTTAATCGTTTTATCCGGAGAATAATATTCGTAATTCGGTAAAGCAAATAAAAAGCTTAAAGGACTTGAAGCATAATAATATAAGCTGATCACTTCAATTTTTTGATCATCTTCTCTAAATTTATATTTTGAATTTAAAACATTAACCAAGAAATCTGTTACTACTTTTTCTCTGGGAAGTAGAAAGGTATTTTTAAATGCTTCGTCGATTTTTGTTTCTATTTTCTTCATGTTTTATTTTCTTTTGAGATGTAAAAATAAAGAAAACCGTTCTGGAAATTGGAACGGTTATGAGATTAAATTTCAATTTGGGCTTATGAATATTATTTTTTTCTATTAGCTTTACTCCAGAATATTAAATCCAGCAACTTTAAATCTGTCAATAATTTATGGTTGATAACTCGCATTTCGTCTTTAGCTTCAAATCTTTGACGAATTTTAAGCAAGGATTCTTGATTATTTTCAGCCCAATTTTTATACTGTTCACTAATTATAAAAAATGAAATTACAAAACTTTCTTTCGAAAGACCAAAATATTGTTTTATTGGATTGTCTAGGGCACAGTATTCATTTGGGGAAAAATGATGAACAAGTTTTGCGAAGAAAGATCCAAAATCTTTTTCTATTTCAGATGTCCCATGTTTAATCTTGGCTTTGCTAAAATAATCTATGTAAAGTTTTGTTAAAGAATTTTTACGAATTAAGTTTAGAATTTCTGGTTTTGCATTTTCAAGTTTATCTAAATAATTGTTGTCAATTCCTTGAAGAGAATATTTACTTTTGAATTGTTTGAAAAAAATATTATTTAAAAAAATATCTTCGTTGTTTAAGGTTTTAAAATAATATTCTTGAAATGCGGATGATTTTTTTTCTTTAATATGTGATAGATATAAATCTACTTCAATGATCTGATCAATTGTTTTAGAATTTATTGAGGATAAAATTTTATCCTTTACTTTTTGTTTGAGAAATTGTAAGTATTGTTCTGCATTTTCGTTCATTTAGTTCAGTTGTTTATTAGTTTAAATCATACAAATAGATTCGTATAGGAAATTGGGATGTAAAGTCCGGGAGACTTTGTGAAGCGGTAAATTTTTTAATTAATATTAAATCTGATTCTTTTAATCAATCTCGTTGAATTAATATCAATTTCATCTCGCCCATGTAACATTAAATCATTCCTAAATAAGATTAGATCTCCTTTTTTTAGTTTAATTTTAAAAGAAAGGTCTTTAAAAATTTTATCAAGATTATTTAATTCTTCAATTTCATCTCTATTAAGTTCTGAAAAGGATTCCATGGTAATTCTGTCATAGCAGATTTTGTAAATTCCGTTTTCTTTTTGTAAAATACTTTTTTCCTGATTCCTAAATTTCCATTTTTTATTTAACAGTTTTTGTTTTTCGTGTTCTGATAAATGGTTTAGTAAAGTATTTAGGGACATGAAGCTATTTGTACCTTGATTTTCATCTGCAGGTTCAACACATAATAAACCGATAGTATTTGGAACTGAATCAAAATCAGCACAATCAGTATGTAAAGGAAAAGCTAAATTTGAATTTGCAACTGATGTGAAAAAATTATTCTGACGAGCTATCTTTACATCAAAAACTCCTTCAGCATTGTTATTTCGACTTTCTTTTAATATAACACCTAAATGATTAATAAATGATTGTAATTCATTGTCATCTAGAGGGAATTCATTTATAACGATCAAAGAACTTTCCTGATGTAATTTTTTTACTATTTCCGGGTAGTTTAAATTATGTCCCCAATTATAACTAATTGGCAAGTCCATGGTCTCCATTTATATATAACAATAATTCTCCACTAGATCCATATTTAGGAAAGCTATCTATTTGTTCCTCTAAATTCATAATTATAGTATAATCATCAATTTCGATTCCAGATTTATAATAATACCTGCAAGATATTTTTTCAACATTGTTATTCCATCTTAATTCTTTATATGGAGGAATTTTTGTTACTTCATGGATTTTGGAAAAGAGTTCTCCAATTGATAAATTTTCATCGATATCAATCTCTATAATTTCTGGAGGAGTTTCATTTTCAAATGAAAGTTCTGTTAATAATTCAATTTTCATTTTTGTATAAATAATTTTTTATAAAACTAAACTAAGAAAAAATTGTGAAAAAATAGTAGTGAATGAAGATGATGGATTATTTAATAAATAAAAACCGCTCCACAAAAGTAGAACGGTTAGTATATTAAATTATCTCAGCGACATGTTGTTACATTATTTTCGGTATTTAACGGTTTTCCGTTCGCATTTTTATTAATGCTCGTTCTTGTCAATTTCTTTTATAATTTCTCTTGCTTGCTTAATGGCAGTTTCATAAGATTCTTGGGTGTCTTTGGTGAAATGATCAATGCCTGATAAAACAATCTTTGTCTTCTTTTTTAGTATTGTTGTATTGATATCTTCATCTTCTTTTCCGGACACTAATAAATCTACATATCTTGAAGTAAGCTTTTCGTATGTCTCTTCTACAAGTGCTATCTCTGGAATAGTTTGCTGATAATAACTCAAAATCTTATTTCTTATATTTTGATTTTCGATGGTGTTTATTTTCCCACTAGATTTAAAACCCTCATATCTACCATTATTTACTAATGTATTAATGAAATTTGTACCTGAATTAATCTGTTGATGATTAGCTTGAATGCTGTCTATTTTTTGCGGGGTAAGGTGTAAGGCAAATGATATTTGTTGTTGAGTTTTATGTAATGTTTCTTTTGTGTCTTCCAGGTTTGAAATGTCTTTTTGTAAATCTTCTTTCAATCCAATTAAAAATGTTTGTGCATCTTTTTGCTGATGTTTTTCTTCGCTCCAGGAGTGAAGCCAAATTGAAAGGGTAACTGCAAATACAATAATTAAAATTTCAATAAGTATTTCTTTTACTTTTTCTTTGAAAGAATGTTGTTTATTATTCATAGCAGAATGTATCTTTTTTGTATGTTTTATTATTTCGTCTTGCATGTTTTAGTGTTATAGTTTTAACTTTAGTTGTTGGTTTCAGTTTATTTTAGTACGCTATTTACTTCAACGACTTCAAAGTCGTCATTGTTTTGTAGAAGGTGTTTTAATATAGGAATATGTCCTTGTCCAAATATCAGGATAACGTATTTGTCTTTTGGATCTATTTGCGTTATTACATTAGAGTAAATCGCTAAATTCCTCAAATACCAATCAGAAACGGATTCTGCACCAATGTAATTCTCTCCAGCACCAATTTTTGCATAATATTTTAAGTATAATGATAAATTTTTCTGCAAAAGTTCTTTTGTGTTGATATATTTCAGTATTCCGGTTATTGAATTTTGTTTTGTTACACTATCTATTTCACGCATAAAGTTATTCGCAGTAGTACTTAATTCATTTAATATATATAGCTGATTTTTTTCTTTAGCAGTTACAGAAACCAAACTGTCATGCTTCATTCCATAAAATTCATCTACACAATTGATATGCTTTAAATTTAATTTTTTAGCTAATCTAAAACCAATTTGCTCTCTTTCAGAAACTGTTAATTTATACCTGTTTTGGGAATACGCGTTGTACAAACTATCGGTTGTCTTTTGTTGATTAAATGGTTTTTCTATCATCACTTTATCAGCATTTGTTCGTTTTAAAATTCCGGTCAGTTCTTCCAGCTCCTTCTGTCTTTTCGGAGCTAAAAAATCATCAGTCTTTAATTCATACGTATCTAAATGAGGTGTTTCGAAGTGAATGGTCCCGATTAATAGGATCTTAGTTTTATGTTTGGATTCTTGTCCAAAAGTGGTTGTTACTGATAAAAGCGTAATTAAAAAGGTAGAAATCGTTTTAATGAAGGTCATTGTTTTGGGTTGTTTATTAGTTTTTTTATCGTTGTCGTTCTCCAAAATTGCCTCAAAATGTTGGTGAGTTATTTCTGTCGCTCAAAAGTGATAGACAACGTTTCGTAGCTTCACGCAGTCGCGAACCTCGAAAGTTTATATTTTTCGTTAAAGATAAAACTTCTTATGAACGTAAAGATGAATTTATCACAAAATTCGCAATTTCATGAAACGGCTATTTGACTAAACCTCCGGTAGTTTTTCTTGATTCGCTGTTTTATTAACTTGGTTTTATTATCTAAACGAAAAAACCGCCCTAAAAACAGAGCGGTTTATATATTTAAAGCATTGGTGATGATTACATCATTCCTTACATTCCACTTCTCATTGGCACAGCAGGTTCTGCGCTTTTCACTTCAGTGATTACACAGCCGCTTTCCGAATTCTCAAGACTTTGGAGCATGTTTTAAAAGGGGAGTGTTTTTTATTTTACTCGCTCAAAGTCAGGAGACTTTGCGTAGCGGGGAAAACGATGTATTCAAATTGATTGCTATTATTTTTATTACTGATTACAAAACCGTCTCTAGATGCTTTGGTATACACCTTTGTTTTATTCGTTGGCTGCATTTGCAGAGAGTACATTCTCGTTAATATCTGCAACCTGAATGCTTTTAATAGCTGATTTGGTTGAGGATGCTGTACTTCCACCTATGATGTATAATTTATTGTTATGTATTTCTGCAACAGCATGTCTTCTGGGAATCATATTGGATGATAATTTATGTAACGTATTGGTTTCCGTATCAAAATAGGCCAAAAAAGTTTGATTATTATAACCGCCTGCAATAAAAATCTTATTACCAAATACAGCTAATGAATGTCCGGATATCGCAACTGGCATCGTATATTGCTCAGTCCAAAGATTTTTTTTGAGATCATACACATTGACTAGACGGGATGATGTACCGTTAAAACCACCAATAACATAAAGTTTATCATTCACAATTTTGCCCCTTGCTTCTCTGGCTGTTGGCATATTGGGTAATGGATTCCATGTATTTGTAGCAATATCATAATACTGGAATTTATTAGAAAATACGGTGGTTGCAGCTCCATTGAGTCCGCTGCCACCAAACACATATATTTTACCATTATATATTGCAGAACCTGCATTTCCTGTATAGGAATGATTAACAGCTCCCTTCGTTATTGTATTGGTGGCAAGGTCTACAATTTCAAGATGGCTGTTTCCCCAACCGTTAAAAATATAAATTTTATTATTGTAAGCCTCCGAATTAGCAAATCTTTTGGTAAGCAGATTAGAATTGAAAACACTCCAGCGGTTATCTTTAATACTGTATTTCTCAATAAAGTTTGCATTACCATCAGTGTCTTTATAACCATTGCTCACATAGATATTATCATCTACAATGACACTGCTTATAGCTCCTCTACCCATAGACATATCCGCAAGATGTTTAAAATTTAGGGTTTGTGCATTCGCGAAGAATAAGCCGAAAATTGAGAGGAGAAATAATTTTGTTTTCAATGGTGGTGGGATTTGGTTTTAAAGATAGGGAAAAAGTCATGGATTGGAAATGTGAGATATAGAATTTGTTTTAAAATGGAAAAACTGCTTTATAAATATAATTTCTTTACTGTAATCTTATTAAACAGTCAAAATGGTTCAACGACGAATCAATAAGACTGGAATTCTAGGCAAAAAGGATGGTTTTTTGATTTATAGATTATATTGAAAAATGAAAACCGCTCGGATGGGAGCGGTTTTTATGTTTTTGAGTATGAGCGTGAAGCTTGCACTAGCAGTGCGAGCTAGGTATCTTGCTTTGTGGCAAATTTAATTACATTTTCAATTAAACTTCCTCTAGCAATTCTACCGGCCCGTCCATTTGTTCCTTGAAATATGTAAGTGTAGAATTTAGCGAATTCATTTTCTTGAGGATCTTTAGATTTATTCTGAATAATATTGTTTTCTAGTTCAGGGAGAATCTTTTCAAAATTAATTGATGTTAAATCTATACCTTCTCTTTTTGCTTTTATTAGTTCAATTATTAATGAGAAATAACTTGACTTTCTATACCATATTGAGTCAGGTTCTAAATTAACATTTTTCACTAATTCAGTAATTTCTAATATATCTTCTTTCATTCTTTCGGCATCAGGATACTCATCATTATATTTTTTAATGTAATTTTCAACTTCAGAATTAGCTCCAAAATACCCTCCTTCTTCAATGGTAGACATTATCAATAAGATAAACTCTAAATCACGCATTCTTGCATATTGATTTTCACTAAATATTGATATGTCTTCGAAAATTTTTGAACTTTTAATTTGTGAAGCTAATGAAATAAATTCTCCTTCATATAAAGCATTATTAATTTCCATTGCATTCAATGCATAATGAACCGAATTTATTCGCTTAAAAATTTCTACAATTTGATCATTATCCAATCTACCTAAATCTCTTACAACAATCTTGTAATCGAAAAAATTAGTTTTTTCAGCAGGACTTAATTTTTCAAAATTTGAAATGTTTTTAAATTCTAAGTCACCATTGATATATGAAAAAATAGTATCTAATCTTTGTTGTCCATCAACAACTAGTCGAGTCGATAACTGTCGCTCTAAATCTATTTCGCCATCAGCAAGATAAATTTCTGGAAAGGGTAAACCTCGTAAAATAGTATCGATAAAATTTTCTTTATGAGACGTATTCCAAACCAAATTACGTTGGAAAGTAGGCTTTAGTATTAGAGTTCCTTCTTTCATTCGATTAAATAAATCTAATAATTTTTCATTATCAGCTGTACCTATATTATTCATGTTTTGTTAATCTTAATTTGTTAATATTCCTAGTGTGATAATACTCGAAAAAATATTCATTTTTAAAAATAGCCCCTGCAATTTTATAATTTCCGAACTTCCCGTATGATGATTCTTTAAAAAAATTAAACCAATCATCTTTTTTATAATATTTAAACGGAAATAAATCAGGTCTTATCCATCCTTTCAAAAAATATTCTAAAAACATTCTATAATTTGAATCTTCATCTGTAGATCTTGCCTTTAAATCAATATTAAAGTCTAATAATTCTTTCCAATATGTATCAAATAATTGTTCACTAATTACAACAACATCAATGTCTGATTCATCATTAAAAGGTTTCCATAATTTTTTAGGGGCAATACTAAAACCAAGTTTAGCTGAACCCACTATTAAAATATTTGTTGTGCTAACATTGAAATAATCAGCTACTTTACTCTTGAGTTCATAATAAAGATCATCATTACCTTCATAGATGATTGGAGTACCATGCAATAAATATCTTCTTACAATAGCAATATCTGAAATCATTCCATTATTTAAATCACCTTTAAATTGCTGTATAGTATTTTTTATAGATTCTTCCATGTATATTAATACTTTAATTTTTGTGTATCAAATTTTTGAATTTCATGATTTTTAATCAAATATACATTTATGTTTTATCTTATCTATACCCTTAACAAAAAAACCGCTCAGAAAATCTGAACGGTTTTAAAAAATATATTGTCTCAGCGACACGCGCTGTTACATCATTCCTGGCATACCACCTCCCATTGGCATAGCAGGTTCAGCACTCTTAACTTCAGTGATTACACATTCAGTTGTTAACAACATTCCAGAAACAGAAGCTGCATTTTCAAGGGCAACTCTTGTTACTTTAGTTGGGTCGATGATACCTGCTTCAAGCATGTTTACATACTCGTCAGTTTTAGCATTGTATCCGAAGTCTCCGCTGCCTTCAGCAACTTTAGCAACGATTACAGAACCTTCACCTCCTGCGTTAGCAACGATTTGTCTTAATGGCTCTTCAATCGCTCTTTTTACGATTTTAATACCTGTAGTTTCATCAGCATTAATACCTTGAAGGTTTTCTAAAGCAGAGATTGCTCTTACAAAAGCAACACCACCACCTGCAACGATACCTTCTTCAACAGCTGCTCTAGTAGCGTTTAATGCATCGTCAACTCTGTCTTTTTTCTCTTTCATTTCAACTTCAGAAGCTGCACCTACATAAAGTACGGCAACACCACCAGCTAATTTAGCCAATCTCTCCTGTAGCTTTTCTCTGTCGTAGTCAGAAGTTGTAGTTTCCATTTGAGCTTTGATCTGGCTTACTCTACCTTTGATCTTGCTTTCGTCACCACCACCGTTTACAACCGTTGTATTGTCTTTATCGATAGATACTTTCTCAGCAGTTCCCAACATATCTAGAGATACGTTTTCCATTGTGAAACCTTGCTCTTCAGAAATAACCTGTCCACCTGTTAAGATAGCGATATCTTCCAACATTGCTTTTCTTCTGTCTCCGAATCCTGGAGCTTTTACAGCAGCAATTTTAAGTGAACCTCTTAATTTGTTTACTACTAAAGTTGCCAAAGCTTCACCTTCAACTTCTTCAGAAATAATTAATAAAGATTTTCCGCTTTGTGCGATTGGTTCAAGAACTGGAAGTAATTCTTTCATTGAAGAGATTTTTTTCTCAACTAAAAGAATGTAAGGATTTTCTAGTTCAACTAACATTTTTTCAGGGTTAGTCACGAAATATGGCGACTGGTATCCTCTGTCAAACTGCATACCTTCTACAACGTCTACTGTTGTGTCGATACCTTTAGCTTCTTCTACAGTGATAACTCCTTCTTTACCAACTTTTCCGAAAGCTTCAGCGATCAAAGATCCGATTGTTTCGTCATTGTTAGCAGAAACAGAAGCTACTTGCTTCACCATTTCTGTAGAATCACCAACTTGCTTAGACTGTTCTTTAAGGTTAGCAACAACAGCAGTTACTGCTTTGTCGATTCCTCTTTTCAAGTCCATTGGGTTTGCACCAGCAGCTACATTCTTAAGACCTTCTCTTACGATAGCCTGTGCTAAAACAGTAGCGGTAGTAGTACCATCTCCTGCGATATCATTAGTTTTGGAAGCAACTTCTTTTACCATTTGCGCTCCCATATTTTCTACTCTGTCTTCAAGTTCGATTTCTTTTGCAACAGACACACCGTCTTTAGTTACGTGAGGTGCACCGAAAGATTTCTCAATAACAACGTTTCTTCCTTTTGGTCCTAACGTTACTTTTACTGCATTAGCCAATGCATCAACCCCTCTTTTTAAAGCGTCTCTTGATTCAATATCGAATTTTATTTCTTTTGCCATTTTATTCAGATTTTTGGACGTCAGAATCGACGTCAAGCATTATTTTTAAATTAATTTTTATTCAGTTAAATCAGGAATATTATCCGATAACACCTAATAAATCTCCTTCTTTTACGATTAAGTAATCTTTTCCGTCTAATTTTAATTCAGAACCTGAATATTTTCCATAAAGAACTTTGTCACCTACTTGAACAGTTGTAGGCTCATCTTTTTTTCCTGGACCTACTGCTACTACTGTACCTTCTTGTGGTTTTTCTTTTGCGGTGTCTGGAATAATAATACCTGAAGCTGTTTTAGTTTCTGCAGCGATCGGCTCGATCAAAACTCTATCTGCTAATGGTTTAAAGTTTACTGACATAATATGTTTAATTTTTAATTATTTCTGTGTTGTAATTCTCTAAATACGTGCCAAGCATCTGAAACGAAATTTTTGGCAGACTTTTATTCCGCGATGTGAAATTTTGGCAGAAAAAAAAGTATCCAGACTCTGAATACTTTTTAAAAATTATTTTTAGCTTTTCTTTCCGGCGGCCTGCATTGGATTTACTTTTCCATTTGAACCACCTCTTACCGGGCCGTCTTGTTTTTGTTTAAATAATTGAAATTTTGAGCTTGTTGCAGAACTTCCGTCATTGCTCCATAAATTATTTGACGTATCAATATCCGCCGTTTCTCTCATCGGATCTAGCTGAATTGATTTTAATTTTTTATCAAAATAGAATGTTTTTGAAACTTTCTTTTCATTCTGTCTCCAAATCTGAGCGGAAGATTTGTCGTACAGTTTTGTGCCGTCTTCAAATGTAAATTCAAGAATAACAGGCATTACCAATCCGCCTTTATTGACGAAATCGATTTGATAGGCTGTGATATTTTTAAATTTATCTTTGTCTTTAGAATCTAAAGGTGCATGTTCATCTTTCTTTAAAGTATACGTTTTGCTGTTATCTACTTTTTCCTGACCTCTGTCATAACGATAGTAGAAATCTTGAAGGCTTTTGTCTTTTTCTACATCAAAAGTGATGTTTTTATCTTCTTTATTTCTGATTTTCGAAATATCCTGAAACTCGTTTTGCAAAGGCTTGTCAACCGTATAAGTTTCTTCTTTTGCCATTGGAATTGCATCTAAATCCGGAGTTGCAATGGTCACTTTATCAATAGCGATGTCTACAGGATCTGTTCCGTAAAACCAGCCTCTCCAGAACCAATCAAGGTCTTCACCGCTTGCATCTTCCATTGTTCTAAAGAAATCTGCGGGCTCAGGATGTTTGAAAGCCCATCTTTTAGCATACGTTTTATAAGCTTTGTCGAAAAGTTCTCTTCCCATAATGGTTTCACGAAGAATATTCAATCCTGTTGCAGGTTTAGAATAAGCATTCGGACCAAACTGAATAATATTTTCAGAATTACTCATGATAGGTTCCAACTGATCTTTCGGAAGTTTCATATAATCCACGATCGTCCAAGCCGGGCCACGTTTTGATGGGAATTTATTGTCCCATTTTTCTTCCGTTAAATATTCTGTGAAGGTATTTAATCCCTCATCTATCCAACTCCATTGTCTTTCGTCTGAATTAATGATCATTGGAAAGAAGTTATGCCCAACTTCATGAATTACTACTCCGATCATTCCGTTTTTTGTTCCCTCAGAATAGGTTCCGTCTTTTTCTGTTCTTCCGAAGTTGAAACAGATCATCGGATATTCCATTCCGTTTGCTGCTTCCACAGATTGTGCAACAGGATACGGATAAGGAATTGTAAATTCTGAATAGGTTTTGATCGTATGCGCAACCGCTTTCGTTGAATATTTTCTGTATAAAGCATAAGCTTCTTTTGGATAGAAACTCATCGCCATAACTTTATTATTGTTTTCAGGAATTGTTACACGCATCCCGTCCCAAACGAATTTTCTTGAGGTGGTCCAAGCGAAATCTCTTACATCATTCGCTTCAAAATTCCATGTTTTTCTTTGTTTTGAATGATTTTTTTCTGCTTTTTTAGCTTCATCCAACGTTACGATTTCTATTGGCTCGTTTGCACTTTCGGCTTTTCTGTATCTTCCTAATTGATCTGATGTCAACACCTGATCGTAGTTTTTACATTCCCCGGTTCCACCTACAATATGATCTGCAGGAACGTTCATAGAAACTTTAAAATTTCCGAAAACTAAAGCAAATTCACCTCTTCCTGTGAATTGGTGGTTTTGCCATCCGTGAAAATCACTGTACACGCACATTCTCGGATACCATTGAGTCATCGTGTAAAGATCATTTCCATCTTCTGCAAAGTTTTCATAACCACCACGACCGCCCATTTTTATACGGTTGGGAATATTGTAATTCCAATCTACCTTAAAAATCAGTTGTTCTCCTTTTTTTAATGTTTTAGGTAAATCAATACGCATCATGGTTTGATTTACTGTATATTTTAAAGGATTTCCTGATGCATCGGTCACTTTTTCAAGGTTTACTCCGTATCCGTTATCTTTTACAGGAAGTTCAGAAACTTTTAATTGCTGATCATTTGTTGATTGCGGTAGAGTAGAAGAGAACTGAAAATCTGCTTTTTTTACAGTTGATTGTTGATTTTCATCTAGTTGCAACCAAATGTAATCCAGATCATCGGGAGAATTATTGTAATAGGTGATGGTTTCGGAACCTTTTAAATTCCTTTTATCTTCATCAAGATATGCAGTGATATTATAATCGGCTCTGTTTTGCCAATATCCGTGTCCCGGCGCTCCGGAAGCTGTTCTGTAGATATTGGGAGTAGGAAGAATTGTTCCTAATTGCTCAAACCTGTTTCCGTGATTGCTTCCCGGATTATTTTGAATATTTTGTGCAGTTAAACCTACATATGTGAATACAGAAAGTAGCGTTACTTTTAGTTTCATGACCGAATTTGTTTAAGAATTATCAAATATAATAATAAGTAGTTGAAAACTTGAAAATGTTTCAGGCTTAAAAAGGAATTCTTTCTAAAGCCATTTTTAACGACAGCGCAAATACTCCGGACGAAACAAATAATATCCAATCTTTTTTATTGATTTTGAATATTTTAAGTGAAATAAATAATATGATTAAGATAGCAAAAACAATCACGATCTGTCCCAATTCCAAACCTATATTAAAACCCAAAAGCGGAAAGAAGATGCTTTGACTTTTTGCAATCATTACTCTTGCCGTATTCGCAAAGCCCATTCCGTGGATTAAACCGAAAATTAGAGCTAAATAATAATTCATCTTCATTAAACCGTTCTTTTTATTTTTCATTAAAATATTGCCTAATGAAGTCAGAACAATCGTTACCGGAATCAAAAATTCTACCCATTTTGAAGAAACTCTTACGATATCTAAAATGCTTAAAGCTAAAGTTATAGAATGCCCGATGGTAAATGCAGTTACCAAGATTAGAATTTTCTTCCAATCAGTATAAGAATAAATAGCTATTAAGGCTAAAACGAAAAGCTGATGGTCGAGAGCGTCCAGAGAAATAATGTGTTCCCAGCCTAATTTTAGATAAAAGATAAAGTCCTGCATAAATTGTAATAAATTAAATAATTATTTGATGTTTAAAGTGATTTAATTATAATAATGTCTGTTAATTAGCTATAAAATAAATAAAAATTGTATAATTGTAATGATAAAAAATTACGCAACATGGATTTAAAACTATTATTTACAAAAGTACATATTCCCTTTACAGGAAAGAATACTTTAAGAAATGTAGCTGCTGTTTTTCTTGGTCTTTCTTCTTACGGAATGTTTGGGCAGGTTCAAAAATTAGACTCTCGATTCGAAATTTTGTTGAAAAACAAAGATAAAGTATCAAGAGGAATTGAAATTAAAGATTTCGAACGTCCTGAAATGCAGCTTGATAAACACTTGGTTGTAACTTCGAAAGGAGCACAAACCATGTATTCTTGTATTATTTATACTAAAACGCCAGAAAAATTAAAAGCTGATGGATTTTTAGTTCAAAGTCAGCTTCCTAATTTTGTGACCGCACTGGTAGGAATAGAAGATATTGAAAAATTGACTCAGCTTCCATACATAACTTCTGTGATGGCTCCGACTTTTGATATTCTTCATAATGATGTAAGCAGAGCGCAGTCCGGAGCAAGTCTTTTGCAGGATGGAGCTTTTAATAATACTTCATATGTAGGAACGGGAGTTTTAGTAGGAGTGTATGATACAGGTATCGATTGGAAACATCCAGATTTCAGGGGAGCTACAGATCAGACGAAAAGTAGAATTTATTCAATTTGGGATCAAACCTTAACACCACAAGGAATGGAAACTTCGCCAGCCGGTTTTGCTACAGGCGTAGAATATACAAGAGCTCAGATTGAAGATGAATTGGACGGTTCACCAACTAATTTTGTCCGTGAAAATGATACCAACGGTCACGGATCTCACGTTGCTGGAACAGCTGCCGGAAACGGATCTGGTTTTGCTGATAAAAGACATAAAGGTTTTGCTCCCGGAGCAGATATTGTTTTTGTAAAAGGAGGTAACGGATCTTTTCCAACGACGAATACCATTAATGCTTTAACTTATTTTAAAAATGTAGCAACAGCTTTAAACAAGCCTATTGTTGTTAATATGAGTATTGGAGGACAAGGTTCTGCTCATGACGGTACAGGAAGTCATGAAGTTGCCGTGAATGCTTTTACAGCTTCAGGTCCGGGTAGAGTAGTTGTGATCTCTGCAGGTAATGATTATGGTGGAAATATCCATAAAACTGTTGATATTGCACCGAATGCTGCTCAAAATTATACATTTACAGTAGCAAGTAATACTTCTGCAGCATCTATATTTTCATTTTTGATGTATGCAAATGATGATTCTCCGGTTACAGCAAAGCTTACAGCACCGGATGGCCAGCAGTATACTTCTAATATTACGACAACAAATACTTTTAATATTTTAGGAGGTGGATTAACGGCTACAATGTATAATTATTGGGGTACAGATAATAATAAAAGATATGTACAGTTAATTGTCAGCAGACCAAGCGGAACTACCAATGCTCAGGGTACATATACTTTAGAAATCACAAATAACGGAACTCAGCAGATAACAACACATGGCTGGTTGTATAGCCAAGGTGTAGCGACTACGTTGACGGATGGAAACAATCAGTATATTGTAGGTTCACCAGGGAATGCTTCAAGTGCTATTACTGTAGCTTCTTATATGGGTAGAGCGAGTTGGTATACTGCGGCTGGAGGTTATTATGTTCTTACTCCACAGGAATCTATTTCTGCATTTAGTTCTGAGGGACCTAGAGTTGACGGTTTCCAAAAACCAGAAATAACAGGCTCCGGACAACATGTGATCTCTGCAAGATCTAGCAATTCTGCACCGGCAGCAACAGATATTATTAATGGAACTACCTATTACGTAAAAAATCAAGGAACGAGTATGTCTTCACCGGGAGTTGCAGGAGCGGTAGCTTTGTTGCTTCAGGCAAATCCTACTTTAACAGCAGCTGCAGTAAAAAGCAGATTGACTCTTAATGCAAGACAAGACGGTGCAACAGGTACTGTACCCAATCCAAGATGGGGTTTTGGTAAACTTGATATTTATAAAGCAGTTACAGATGAGCTAAACTGTGTAAAATCAAATTTTGAAATAGTTACTTACGACGAACCATACATTTTAGCAAATGCTGAAAACAATAACTTTTTTGATAACACGGCTTTAGCTGTTCGTTATACACCAACATTAACGGGTAAATTGGGAGGTTTCTCATTCCTTACAGGAACTTCTGCAATTCCTGCTGATATGGCGGTTGATATTCAGGTAAGAAAAGTAGATGCCAACGGAAATCCGGGCGATATTATTGCGACTAAAACAGTTTCTTCTTGGGTAAATGATATTCAGAGATTTACTTGGAACTATGTTAATTTATCAGATTTAAATATTCAAACCGTTACAGGCAAAGATTTCTATATCGTTATCAATGGATTGAGTGGAAGAGTTTCCATGAAAAACGAATCTGCTGTGGTGAATAACAGATCAAAAACATCTACAGACGGAACAACCTGGACAGCAAGAACATTCGATCTTAAAATGAGAGCAACGGTTTATGAAAATGTAGCTGAGGTTAAAGTTTTAGCAACGGCAAATCAAACAAAACTGGCTCCGGTTGCAACAGGATATAATTATTTTGCGAACAACTGTCAATTAATTTCAAGAGTAGAAAAAGAAACGGCAAGTACCGTAACAGGAAATGTTACTTCTAAAGTTTGGGTTGATAATGCTCAGCCAAACTATGTTTCAAGAAGATTTGAAATGAATCCTGCAACCAGTGCAACAACGGCAACAGGAAAAGTGACATTATACTTCAAGCAAGCAGAATTTGATGCTTATAACCTTACAAATGCGGTTAAACTACCAACTTCAAGTACAGATAATGCCAACAAAGCGAATCTTATTGTTGAAAAATATACAGGAACAAGTGCAAGTAACACAGGAACAATCGCTTCTTTCGGAAGTGCTGCAACTCCAGTTGCTGTAAATGTTGCTGATATTGTTTGGAATGAAACCTATCAATATTGGGAAGTAAGCTTCCAGACAACAGGATTTGGAGGTTATTTTGTGAAAACAAACTCTGTAACTTTAGGAGTAAATGATATCAAAAACAATGCTGATATCAATGTATATCCTAATCCTGCGAAGAACTTCGTGAATGTAACTTTAGGTAAAGCTTCTAAAGCTGGGGTAACAATACACGATGCTTCCGGTAAGCTTGTGAGAAACGTAGATATTAGCTCTACTGCTAATAAAATCAATGTTTCTGATCTTGTAAGCGGAACATATGTATTCACAATTACTTTAGACAATAATTCTAAAATAGTGAAAAAGATTATCAAAGAATAAATCTCACAATAATTTTCACAATTAAAGAGTGGCAGCTAATAACTGTCACTTTTTTTTATATTTGTTTAATAATTTCACATCAATGTTTTTGAAGCTTAATTTTTTGTTTGTAGCACTTTCTCTGTTGTTTTCCGTTAAATCACATGATTTAAAAACTGCGGGAGAATTTCATCCATATCATGTGGGTTCTGTTGAAATTAATTACAACTCAAAATCGAAAACCTTTGAAATTACCGGACGTTTTTTTCTTGATGATCTGGAAAATGGTTTGTCTAAAAAATATGCAAAGCCTTTGCATTTTAATGATGAAAAATACAAAGCTCAGTTGAATGAGGCTTTAAAAAACTACAGTGCAGAATATTTCAGGCTAAAAGCAGATAACAAATTCTTAAAAGTAAATTATGTAGGCTATGAAGAAGACAGCGAATCTGTGAATGTTTTCTTAGAATCCGAGACGCTTACTTCTCCTAAAAAAGTGGAAGCAGCCGTAAGTTTTCTGTATAATCTATTTGATGACCAGATTAATATCGTTCATATCATCGTCAATGGAAATCGTAAAAGCGAAAAACTTGTTTATCCCAACAGATATCTATTTCAACAGTTTTAAATAATAAAGTATTGTAAAAGGTTTTCATGATTTAAACGATAAGTTGGGGATTGATTACATGATTAATTGACTTTAAAAAAAGGAAATATTTTATGTATGGTAATAAAAGTATGTTGATTTTGAGATGCTTATTAAAATTAATTAATATTCATTGTTAATATTGCTGTAATAGATAAAAAATATTATATTTGTTTTAATATAAATCAGTTAATTTTGTATATAAACTATTATTTTATGTTAAATTATAATATTGTCTTTTAAAATAAGATGTTATATAAAAAGCACCTGCTTTAATTATTATTAAAAAAGAAACTTAAAATAAACTTGTCATGAAACTTAAACAATTTTATCTTGTATTAGCGCGACTCCGGCAAATTAGCATAATACGTGATCAATTAGGGATGGGAAATCCTGTTTTTTTACACTTACTTTTTAATTATCAGAATAGACAATTAATTTTCAGGCACAAATAATTCTACTAACACAAAACAACATAAATGTTCCCAAACATTGAAAAACACTTATCGCAGTAAGTGTTTTTTATTTTATCATTAAAATGGGTTTTCTGTTTTTAATTGAGCATTGATAGCTTGTGCATGAGCCAGCAAATCTGGAAAAAATGCATCATAACATTCCTGAAGGATCTCTTTATTTTGAAGAAATAATTCAAAAACGTGAAGGTCTTTATCTAAATATTTTGCTTTGTTGAGTACGTTTTGAATACTGAATTTAATTCCCCAATCTTCTCGGTAATTATAAAGCCAGTCATCATGTTCCATTTTTACAAGCATTCTTTTGAAATTTTCAGGAAGCCATTTTTCATTTTCGTTAAGAACACGATAAACTCGCAACGAATGCTCTTTCCAACCTTGAAGTGAATGTAAACTCATATCTCTTGCTACAAAATGATCCATCGAAACATCTACAAACGCTCCGGAATACAATCTTACTAAAGGACTGAAAACTTTTTTAGCCTCATGCAACGCAGGATGAGCATCTGTAAAGGTATCAATAGCTCTGTGCAGGGTAATCCCGTCCTGAATTTCTTTAGGAAAAGAAAAACGATCTTTGTTTCGGATAAAATCTTCCAGAAACTGTCCGACGATTTGTCCGTCCGAAAAAGTGAGAAAAGAATGAGCCAGATAATTCATACTACAAGATAAGGCTTAAAATTGAAAATTCTCCGAATATTTTAATTTTATTCGGAGGATTTTGATTGTTTAATTCTATAAAAATTATTTAACGATAAATTTTTTACTTCCTACAAATGATCCTTTCTCATCATAAATATTTAAAAAATATCCTCCGGAATTGAATCCTTTTAAATTAATACTTCTTTCAGCAGTTGCTTGAATAAGCTGTCCTGCATTATTAAATATTTTAAATGAATATCTTTCATTATCACGTAACGAAATGGTAAGTACATCCTTTGCCGGATTTGGATATAATGTAAATTCTTTTGCATTAGGAAGCGTTTCTGAGGTGGATAAAACATCTGGTGAAGCCGTCGGCATGAAGTTAGAAACCACACATGCAAAACGTGAAAATCCGTAAGCTTCGTTGGATGGATTTGTATTTCCAATGGCAATTCCTGTAGGTTCAGAATTATAATTGACGCTTGGATTTGCCCAGCGATTAACTCTTGTACAGTTAAATCCAGCCGCGGAACATTCATCATTGTAAGCCATAATCGTTCTCCAACGCTGAGAAGAAGTGCTTGAAGTCCCGGAATTAATTGCCGTTCTGTTTACATATCCATGATGATGACTGCATGGAGTCGTACTTGTATTCACATACCAGTCATGCTGCAATCCCATATTGTGTCCCAATTCATGCGCTAAAGAATAATTGGAAACTGCGCAATTATAAAGACTTACACAAAATCCGTTTGCACCGCTGTAATTAGTAGCATTCGTATTTACATAACCCAATCCGCAGGTATTGGTAGGCGTTCCTGTAACCAAGGCAACAAGATCGGCTCCGTAAGTTGTTCTTAAGGTATGAACAGTGTCCATATATCCGTCATTATTGGTTCTTAACCGAGTAAGATCTGTGCTGATATTTCCAGGTTCTGTGTAAGCGATCTCTCCGGAATAGACTAAGTTGATTGTAACATTAGAAACACCGGAATTCGTTAATGAGGTATTAAAATTAGTAATAGCCGTTGCTATAAAAGAGTTACTCTGAGGAACTCCGCCCCATGCAGTTCTTGCCGCGGAAGTGTACACAACCATCACGTCAACAGGTGAAGCTGCACAAACAGGAGTTGTGGAAAGACAAACATTAGAATTTACTTTTCCGAATCCTGGAAGGGTAGAATCTAAGATTTGATCATCTTTAGAATCCTGATCCAGAATTTTCTGGTCACTTACCATTGATAAAGCGAAAATATCACCATTTGTTTGATGAAACATCACTTTTTCTCCCGTACTCGGAGCATACATTCCGGTTACGATATTGTCATATTTTGAGAATACTAAATCGGATTGTGGTTCGTTTTCAACTTTGTAGACGTAAGATTTGCTTTTATTGCTGTAATTTAGAACTCTATCAAATTTTGCAGTGATTTGTTTATTATTGGGTAAATTAATTTTGAGATCAGAATCTAAATTAAAGGCAGACTGTTTATAATATTTCGTCGAAATATAACTCGAAGCAAGTTCTTTTGTGATCTTCTGATCATCAGATAAACTTCCTTCATTAACAGGATTTTGAAAAACACCGATCTGTGCTGACAATAAATTAACGCAGCAAACAAGTAGAATAATAAAATTTGTTTTCATGTCTCTTTAAGTTTTATGATTATGGATATCTAAATATAAACATAATATTTCAACATAAAGTGAATTTATTTAATGATTAAATAATATTAAAACAATCTTTCATGAAAATCCTCAATTTTACTTACTTCTTCTATTTTGATACCATGTTTTCTTTTTGCAATTTTATTAAGATTGGAAACAAAAATAACCTCGTAACCCAACTTTTCAGCTTCCGTAATTCTCTGTTCGACCTGTGCAACGGGGCGGATTTCACCACTCAGCCCAATTTCTCCAGCAAAACAAAAATGTTCTGAGATCGCAATATCTTCATTCGAGGATAAAATAGAAGCAATAACAGCAAGATCTAAAGCAGGATCGTCAGTTTTTATTCCTCCGGTAATATTTAAGAAAACGTCTTTTGAACCTAATTGAAAACCTGCTCGTTTTTCAAGAACAGCCAATAACATATTCAGTCTTTTGGCATCAAAACCTGTACAGCTTCTTTGTGGAGTTCCATAAACGGCAGTACTTACTAACGCTTGGATTTCCAACAACATTGGACGGTTTCCCTCTAAAGTTACGGCAACAGAATTTCCGGAAAGTTCCTCGAATTTTTTAGTTATTAAAATTTCGGATGGATTTTTAATTTCCTTTAAACCTTGAGAAACCATTTCATAAATCCCGATTTCTGCGGTAGATCCAAAACGGTTTTTATTGGCTCTCAATAATCTGAAAAGGTGATTTCTGTCTCCATCAAAATTCAATACAACATCTACCATGTGCTCCAATACTTTTGGTCCGGCAATTTGACCGTCTTTCGTAATATGACCGACTAAGAAAACAGGAACATTATTTTCTTTAGCATATTTAATGATCTCGTTAGAACATTCTCTGATCTGAGAAACTGTTCCAGGCGAACTTTCAATTAATTGTGACTGTAAAGTCTGAATTGAATCGATTATAACAAAATCAGGCTCTAGTTTTTTAGCTTCATGAAGGATTTTTTCCAGTGAAGTTTCTGTGTAAAGAAAACAATTCGGATTTTGAACATCTGTCAATCTATCTGCTCTCATTTTGATTTGAGAAGCACTTTCTTCTCCCGAAACATAGAACACTTTTTTCTTCATTTTCAGGGCAAGCTGTAGAAGCAGTGTCGATTTTCCAATTCCGGGTTCACCGCCGATTAAGGTAACGGAACCTAAAACAATTCCGCCTCCCAAAACTCGGTTAAGTTCTTCGGAAGGAGTTTTTATACGGGGTTCTTCTATTGTTTCAACTTCAACAATATTAATGACGTGTTGCTTTGTTTTTGAAAAAGGAGGTGTTTTAGATGAGGTTTTTTCTACGACTTCTTCCACCAAAGTATTCCATTCTCCACAGTTTTTGCATTGTCCCATCCACTGAGAATACTGTGTTCCGCAGCTCTGACAGAAATATGCTGTTTTTAATTTTGCCATACCGCGAAGTTCTTGATTTTTTTTTGAATTTTTCTTCTGAAATTTTAGTTAATTTTCAAGCATGAAAAATATTCTGAAAAGTTTGGTAATATTTATTGTAATGAGCCTTTTAAATGCTCAGTGTACAGATTGGTCGGTGAGAAGTTTAGATTTGCCTGGTGGAAGTTTCGGAATGTATTCAATATTAATTCTAATTCTCACCTCAATAATTACAGGAATAGGATTGGTAACTGTCATTATTTTTAGAAAAAGTTATCATTCAATACTAAGAATTGCGATTTTATATGAAGTTATTTACTTGTTTATGTTGATCGTGTCGGGTGACAATCCGTTTTCCTATTTTTCAAATCCAACAAATGAAAATATGTTATCGATATTGATGTATGGGAATTCTTTAGCCATATTACTTTTAATGTATGTCACTGATGTACTATATTCAAAAATAAATTCATCAAAAATCAAAAACTAACATAGATCAATGTCAGATAGTTTTTTACGACCTACATTTGCCATAAGATTAATCTAAAATAAAATATAATGAAAAAAGTATTCTTAACTTTTGTATTCGCTTTACTAAGCGTTGTTGGATTTGCACAAACAGGTTGGGCAGTAGATCCAATGCATTCTTCAGTGAATTTCAATATCAAACATATGGGAATCAGCTTTGTACAAGGTAGATTCGATAAATTTGACGGAAAAGTGGCTGCTAGTAAAGAGGGCGGTTTGGATAAAGCGGAGTTTAGTTTCTTTGTTAAGACATCTTCTGTAAACACAGGCGTTGAAATGAGAGATAAGCATTTGCAAAGTGCAGATTTCTTTGACGCTGAGAAGTTTCCTACAATGAATTTTGAAAGTACTTCTATCACAAAAGAAAAAAATAATACATACACTTTAAAAGGTAAATTAACCATTAAAGATGTTACTAAAGAAATCAGTGTTCCAATAACTTACGGTGGAATTACAAAAAATCAACAGGGAAAAGAAGTAATGGGTTTCCAGACAAAATTTACGGTTAACCGTTTAGATTATAACATTAAATATGATCCAACCGGTGCTGGCGTAGCTAAGGACGTTGACGTTAACTTATATTTTGAGTTAGCTAAGCAATAATTTTCATATAAATTTGGTTTAAGAAAAGGCTTCTCAATAGTATTGGGAAGCCTTTTTATTTTGTGTAAATATTTACTATAAAGGTTTTTTAGATAGCAATTTTAATTATTCTCATTCAATTTTTATCGAAGATAAAAATCCTTGCGCCTTAAAAAAGATCAATGATTATAAATTTGCGCCTTTGCGTTTAAAACTTAAAAATTAACCTTTCCAGAAGACACCGTAAAAATTCCAAAATCATCGATCAGCATGTTCTTTTTCTGGATATTGTTGAAAGCCATCATTCTGTCGAGTTCTTTTTGCGAACGTCTTCTCATGATCCAGTCTTTATTTTGATGATTATTCAGAACATAAGCGATCATTTTCAACTGCGGATGCCAAGGCTGTCCCGTATAAACGATGAACGAATTTTGCTCTGAAATAGAATTAATTCCCTGAATGGCTTTACTCGCCATTTCATTATCTCCAAAAAGCTCCAAAATTCCCGAAACGATGGTGATATTAGGTTCGAAATTCAATTTTTTATACGTTTCAGGGGCAAAACAATCAAAATTGGTAAATCTGATGTTCTGATATTTCTTTTCCTGAATTACTTTTTCTCCGATTTCAATATTTGCCTTTACAAATTCATTGACAACGATTTCAATTTCAGGATATTTTTCTTTAATATCGAATAAATAATTTCCTGTTCCACCTGCAATATCAAGGATTTTTACTTTTCTGCTTTCTTTTTTCAGACTTTGAATTTTTTGTTCTAAAAGCTTAATCAAATGTTGCTTTCTGATTCGAATTCCCGTCCAGCCAATGGCTTCAAGATAATTTTTATCCATCATTTTTCCGAAACCTAATTTCCCTTGAGGCTGATTGTGATAGACATAATCCAAAGAAGCTCCGGAATCAAAACCATGTTTCAAACCTATCTCCATTCCTTTACTGATCTTTCCTATGGTATTCAAAGACCATTTTTGAAATTTAAAGTTGAGATTATTACCAACATTATTTTGAAGATCCTGATATTCTTTTACAGAAAATTTATCGGGCGACAGTGATGCTTTTTTCTGAGTTTGACTAAAACATTTTTCAGCAAAATCTTTAATTTTATCATAAACCAATTCTTTTCCTGTATCAAATAAAATTCCATGGAAAAAGTTGGGAAGGACTTCGTAGTGTTTTAAATTAGTATCTAATTGATCATGAAAAATTTTCTGATCTTTATTGAATACAACATGATCTTTTTCAGCAGATAATATAAGAGTAGGTGTGTCGATTGCTTCTGCATCTTCTACCAAACGTTTTCCTGCTTTTGCAAGATCGATCAGTAGTTCTGCATCAATAGATCGCGTGATCAAAGGATCTGTATCGTAGGCTTTTTGTTGTTCAGGATCATGCGTCAACATGGTTGATTTCACATAACTTTTAATAATCAAACCTTTCTTCAATTTTGTTCCTAAAGTGATCATTTCATTTGCCAAAGGAACGATAAGGTTAATTCTAAAAGCTGGTGCCAAAAGAGCCATTCCGGCAATATTAGGTGCAAAATCATGAGCCCAAGCTGAAGCAACAACTCCTCCAATACTGTTGGCTAGTACGAAAATATCAGAAATTTTAACTTCATATTTTGACTGTAAAAATTTTGAAAAAGAATCCAAATCACGTACATAATCCATGAAAATAGAAGAGGTTGGCGTCTTTGTATGTCCATGCCCGCGAAGGTCGAATGCAAAAATATTATAGTTTGAAAATTGTTGCGATTGTGCGATATCGTTCAGTCTTTCAGAATGTTCGTGACCTCGATGGATGATGATGATACTTTTTTGTTGAGGTTGATAATTCCACTCGCGATAAAAGATTTCGCTTTCATCAAAACTTTTAAAATTTCCGCTGTTCATATATTAATTTTTTTTCAGAAAATCGTAGATGTAAGAATGAATGATTGCATTCTTATTCAGGACTTTCATATTGGTTATTGCTTGGTCTAGAGGTAAAGATAGAATATTTTTCATTACTAAAATTCCGATAACAGAACTTCTGGTGTATCCCATCGTGCAATGAATGAGTATTTTTCCGTCTTTTGGAAGTTGAGAATAATTTTCTGTGATTTTTAGAACTAATTTTTTCGTTTGGTGAATATCCAACATCCCAATATCTAAAAAAGGAACGGAGAAGTACGTTGATTTTTCTTTTATAATATCACTTTCTTCCATTTCTGCTGCCAAATCATAAACGAAAGTATTTTTATTAATTCCAAAATATTTTAGATCTTCTTTACTGAGCTTTGATGAAATATAAATGTTAGGTAAAATCTCCAAAGGCTTTTTATTCTTTCTTAAAAACTTCCAGAATATCCAATAAATTAATGAATAAGGAAAGTAAAACAGTTTTTTGTAAAAAGGAATATTCCCGTTATTATCTTTTAAAAAGTGAATATTATTTTTCTGGTAATGGTAGCCAATTAAAATCATAACTAGGGCTGGCCACAATAAGATTAGCCAATATTCATGTGAAAATTTATATAACAATAGAGAGACTAAAACAAAGATCCATCCAATCAAAAAATAAAAATTAGCGACTTGAAAATTTCTGTATAAAAAGTTGTTTTTCTGATAAGGAAAGACTAGAAAACTAATGTGGGCGAGGATAGTTCCTGTAACAACATCAATCAAATGATGTTGATAAGTTGTTAAAGTAGAAATTCCTATCGCAACGAGCCAAATCATTAAAAATATTCTCCATTTTTTTAAATTTCTAAAAACGCTCCAAAAAATAAAAGCATATACAATATGTAAGGACGGAGCCTGATTGAAAGGCGAATCAAAAGTTGTTAAAAACTGAAATGAATATCCGAAAATAGAATTATTGACTTCCGGTCTCTGTAAAGAAAATTTTAATGGAAATAATAAAAAACAAATTCCGGCAATAATCGTTACAAACAACATTCTTTGAGTCAGAACTTTGAGCTGCTCTTTCGCGTTACAAAAGAAAAAAATGGAACAAAAAAACAGTCCGCTTGTCATATAAGGTATGATTGTCCAAGGAAGAAACGGAATATGTTTTTCAAAATCAAAAACAAAAGATGGAACTTTTTCAAGACTTGAAACATGCCACGCTGTATAATTGTAAACAACCATGAATACAACGGAGCACAGTAACATTGCATAGATTTTATGTTGTAATTTTAGTCGTTTTTCATCCATTTTGCTTTTTTAAACATAATAATATTTAATAATGAAGAGGGAAGAATTGATAATGATTTCATCATCCATTTCATTTTTACAGGGAAAATAATTATTTTTTTTTGCGTTTCAATAGCATCCGAAATGATAGCTGTTGCAGTTTCAAGATCAGTAAGAAAAGGTTTCTTGCTTAAATCATGATCATTAAGCTGTCTCAATTTCAACGTATCAACATATCCTGGAGCAATTGTCGTTACAGAAATTCCAAACGGTTTCAAAGCTCTGCGGTAAGCATCTGCAATCTGAATCACTGAACGTTTAGTCTTGGTATACAAACTAGAATTTTCATAGTCCATAATTCCGGAAACCGAAGCGATAACAGCAATATTTCCTTTATTTTGACCTTTCATAGCTTTTCTGGCCACTTCGAAACAATTGACGGTTCCCAAAATATTGGTTTGCAACATTTCTTCGGCTTCTTCATAAGAAATATTTCCGGCAACATCTTCTGCGTAACTTCCTGCACAATTGATGAAAATATCAAGATCTTTATTTTGTAGAAAATCATGTACTGCCGAAAAAATTGAATTCATATCGCAAACATCTGCTTGAAATACTTTTAAATTTTTTGAACTGTTTTCAGTGATTTTGGTTAAATCTCTTCCGCAAATTCCCACGCGATATCCTTTTGAAAGATAATGTTTAGCAAGAGAATAGCCGATTCCCGATGTTCCACCTGCGATAAAAATGTTCATGAGCTTGTTGTGATTTTCAATTTTAGGTAAAAATAAGTTTAATTTAATGATGAAAGATGTAAAAGTCTTAACTGGCTTTATTTTTTAATACCCTTAATCGTCTGGTCAAAACCGTATTGCCACTGCATTTCCATGTCTTTTACAAATTGTTGATGACTTTTTGGTAAAGAAAGTTCGATTTTAAATTTTCTCCAATTGATGTTTTTTTTGATATAATGGCCTTCCAATTTTTGCTTAATATTATTCGTGTCAATTTGAAAATCTGGTGACTGTTTTTTGATTTCTTCTAACCTTTTATTTCCGCTGTATCCTAAAACGGCACGAACAAAAGCTTCTTCAACAGGAGTGTAAGACTGTTTTTTTTCAATAATGACTTCTTCAGCAATGTGCTTTGCTAATTCAATTGGGATAAGATCAATCGCTCCACCTGCAAAATATTTCCCCTGAAGTGAAGCGGGAGTAACATAGAACATATCAGAAACAGAAATTCTAGTGCTTGTTAATAAAGAAACATCTGTTCTTATGTTGGGGATTTTTTCAACGACACTCTGTTTTAAATTTTCAGAATTAATGATGATTTGTTCCGGAATTATTTTCTTTGCCGTTTCAGGATCGGTGAAAATTGTTTTTTGATATAATTTTCGATCAATTCGTTTTTGTCCAATTTCTGTTGGATTAAAATTGAGCTCTGAACCAATAATTAAAGTCGGAATTTCCTGAGAAAAAGAAGTGTTTTTCAACGAAGGAAAATCTTCTGACAAATCCTGATTCATTTCAACCAGATAGCGATTAAAAACATCTTCAATATAAGGAGCGTTTCTTTTATCGAATATTTTTTTTAAAGAGAAAAGTCCAATTTCAGAGAGCTTTTTATGTTTTGTTAATGCTGTTTGAGATACAAACTGAAAATATTCTTCTGATTGTAAATACTTTTTTCGCGATAAATTGTCGGGGAAAGCATTGATGACGGTTGCGGCAAAAGCTCCACCACATGAAGCGATGAGAACATCGGGTTTCATTTCTAGTTCTTCCAGGGCTGCAAACATTCCGAGGTAGATCATTAATCTTGTTCCGCCTCCTGAAAAAATCAAAGCTCTTTTAAATTTTTCGTTCATTTTTTACATCTTTAAAAGAAATGGAAGTATGCAGAAAAAAATTGGAGCATTGAAGACAAGGCTGTCCATTCTGTCTAATAAACCGCCATGTCCGGGAAGTAAATTTCCGGTGTCTTTTATATCGTTTTTTCTTTTTAAATAAGACATAAAAACATCTCCGCAAAATCCTGAAATTCCCAAAATAAAACCTAAGATTGTGTTGGTGAGAATAGTAGAATTTAATAAAAAGAATCCTAAAATGTTACTTAATATAATCGTCAAAAATACTCCTCCGATAAATCCCTCCAAGGTTTTATTAGGACTGATCTTCGGAACGATTTTATGTTTTCCGAAAAATTTTCCCATTAAATATTGAAAAACATCATTGAGTTCAGTGACAACAACGATAAAAATAATTGAATAAATTCCTGAAATATTTTCTCTGATAAAAGCTAAATGTGGAAAAGCAAAAAGACAAATTAGTAAAGCCGTTAGAATTCCCAAGATTTGTTTTCCGGATGATTTTAAGATTGAAAAATATAATAATACAATAATTGATACGCCTAAACTATAAAGGAAATAATTCTCAATATTTAAAAAGAACAATAGAAAGAATTGTGAAATTACAACGAAAATTGAAGGAATAATTTTGTTTGTTTTCACTTTAAACATTCTCAGAAATTCAAATAAACATTGAAAACTGATCCACGCAACAAAGATCTTCATTGCTAAAGGATGAGAAATTCCAAGCGCAAAAACTAGGATAATGTAAATCCATGTTTTTACCCGTAAAGGAACATCTGCAAATTTATTTTCTTCAGGCTTCATGGAGAGATTTTTTTAGTCGGGTATAAGTGCTGATGAGAAGTAATAGAATAATCAGTCCAAATATATATTGAGAATAATTTGAAATATTAACTCCAAAAAATATAATCAATCCATACAGTCCCAAAATCAAAGCACGGTCACTTTTCCCCATCGGTCCATCATAACGGCGTTCTTTTCCTACAGCTTTTCCGATCAATCCTGCAAATTCATTAATAATGCTTAAAATAATGAAGACTATAATTAAATATAAACTTTCCGGCTGAAATTTTAATAAAGGAAAAAATATAATCACATCTGAAATAATATCTCCAACTTCATTTAAAATTTCTCCCAACTTACTCGTTTGATTGAACTTTCTTGCCATCATTCCGTCCAGCGCATTCAAAGCCATTCTTATCAATAATCCGATTGGTAAACTTAGGAAAAACCAATCTGAAACATCTGCATTCCAAAATAAGACTCCAATAATGACAGATAACAAAATAGAACTGATGGTAATTTGATTGGCTGTAATTTTCTTTTTATTTAAAAATAATAAAATAGGAGTGAGTAGCTGCTGGAATTTTGGTTTGAGTTTGTATACCGAAATCATTATGGTTATGGCTTTTTGTGTTTGGTGAGATCAAATATAGATATTTTTTTTCATCAGTATTTATAAATGATAGAGGCATGTTTTACAATTTCATAAAGGTAAAAAATTGGTTTGCGTTTCTTTTTCCCCTAACTTTGCACAAACCTAATCTAATGAGTAAAAAGAATACAAAGTACATCTTTGTGACAGGAGGTGTAACTTCATCTTTGGGAAAGGGAATCGTTTCTGCTTCTCTGGGACTTCTACTAAAATCACGCGGCTTTAATGTAACGATCCAAAAACTAGATCCTTATATCAACATCGACCCAGGAACACTGAATCCTTATGAGCATGGGGAATGCTATGTAACCGAAGATGGTGCGGAGACGGATCTGGATTTAGGTCACTATGAGCGTTATTTGGACGCTCCAACTTCTCAAAACAACAACGTTACGACAGGAAAAATCTACCAAACTGTAATTGATAAAGAAAGAAAAGGAGATTTCCTTGGAAAAACAGTTCAGGTAATTCCTCATATCACAAACGAAATTAAGCGTAGAATTAAAATTTTATCTAAGCAGAACTACGATATCATTATTACTGAGATCGGAGGAACTGTGGGAGATATCGAATCTTTACCATATATTGAAACTGTTCGCCAGTTGAAGTGGGAATTGGGAGAGAAAAATTCTATGGTGATTCACTTGACTTTATTGCCGTATTTGGCTTCAAGTGGAGAATTAAAAACAAAACCATCTCAGCATTCTGTTCGTCAATTGATGGAAAGCGGGATTATGGCAGACGTTTTAGTGTGTAGAACAGAACACAATATTCCAAAAGATCAGAGAGCGAAATTGGCTCAATTTTGTAATGTTTCTTTAGATAATGTGATTGAATGTAAAGATTTGGAAACGATCTATGAAGTTCCAATGTACCTTCAGAAACAAAATTTTGATGATGTAGTTTTAAAAGAATTAGATCTGAAAAATGATAAAGAAGCTGATCTTAAAGACTGGAAAACTTTCCTTAAAAAATTCAAGAATCCTAAAAGAACGGTAGAAATTGCCTTAGTAGGTAAATATATTTCTCTACAAGATTCTTATATTTCTATTGCTGAAGCTTTCAAGCATGCAGGAGCAAGCCTTGAAACTGAAGTGAAAGTAAGATGGGTATACAGTGGAGATGTTACTGCCGAAAATATCAAAGAAACTTTAAATGGTGTTGATGGAATTCTTGTTGCCCCAGGTTTTGGTGACAGAGGAATTGAAGGTAAAGTTCTTACGGCTCAATATGCAAGAGAAAATAAAGTTCCGATGTTGGGAATTTGTTTAGGAATGCAGATTATGACGATTGAATTTGCAAGAAATGTTCTTGGACATGCGAAAGCGAACTCAATGGAATTTGATACTTCTACACCGGATCCTGTAATTTCAATTATGGAAGAACAGAAAAATGTTGTAGATAAAGGAGGTACAATGCGTCTTGGTGCTTGGAAATGTTCATTGAAAAATGCTTCTAAATTATATGATATTTATGGAGCTAAAAATATTTCTGAAAGACACCGTCACCGTTATGAATTCAACAGTGATTATCTTCAGGAATTCGAAAAGAATGGTTTCTTAGCTACAGGTACAAACCCGGAAACAGGATTGGTTGAAGCATTAGAAATGCCAGATCACCCGTTCTATGTTGGGGTACAGTATCACCCGGAATACAAGAGTACGGTTGCAACACCGCATCCTTTATTCAAAGCTTTTATTAAGGCTTGCGAACAGAAATAAGGTAATTGTTTAATTACAAACGTCATATATAAACTCAGGTTGATTATTATCAGCTTGAGTTTATTATATAGTGATATATTATAGGATAGAGTTTTGATAAAAAAACAGTATTTTTGTCGACTCGAAATGTAGCATGGCTACATATTTAAATAGGTAAAAAATTTAATTAAAATAAAATGCAACAGAACAACGGACTCGATAAAAGTCAAATGATTAGTTTTGCGGTTTTATGTTTGGTACTCTTCGGTTTTATGTTTTATTTCCAAAACAAACAATCGAAAGAGGAAGAGGTAAAAGCTCAGCAACAAAAGACTGAACAAGTTAAAAATGCTGTAAAACAAACTCAGGCAAGCAATATCAATCCAAATGTAACTCCTAATGCAATTCAGACTGCAAATTTGGCAAACAATGAATTGAAATTGGAATTTTCAAGTTTAGGAGGACAAGTTTCTAAAGTAGAACTTTTAAAATATAAAGCTTACGATCACAAAAGTGACAGAGCTGATCTTCCTCTTTATCTGATCACTAAGAATAACTCAAATTACGGTTTTCAGTTTAAAGATAAAACAGGTAAAGTAATTAATACTAAAGATTTAGTTTTCTCTCCAACAGTTAACGGGAATGCTGTGACATTGACGGCTAACTATAATGGAGCTGTTATCCAATTCATTTATACTTTATTAGATAAATACACGGTTGATTTCAAAGTAAGATCTCAAGGTCTTGCTAAAGTTACTTCTGACACAAAAGCAGATTTTATCTGGGATTACAGTGTAAGAAATCTTGAAAAAGGTAGAGCTCAAGAGCAGTCTCACTCAGAATTCTCTTACGCGTTCAATAATTATAAAGATTATGATTATGACGGAAGAACGACAATGGAGGAGGAAAAAGAAACCCTTAACTGGATTGGTGTAAAACAACAGTTTTTCTCTTCTGTAATTGAAGCTAAAAATGGATTTACGCACAGTAAAGGAAATCAGGAAACGGTTGAAGAAGGTGAATATTTGAAGAAACTGAATTATGAAGGTTTTGTTCAAATGACTGGAAATGAATTAAATCAAGACTTTACTTGGTATTTCCTACCATTAGATTTACCATTATTAAAAACTTACGATAAAAACTTTGACGAAATTTTACCATTAGGTTGGTCATTCATCGGAGGAATGAACCGTTATTTTTTCATGCCGATGTACAATTTGATTGCATCTTGGGGAATTACTGCAGGTTGGGTAATCTTCTTAATGACGATCATTGTAAAGTTAATTCTATCGCCAATTATGTATAAACAACATAAATTGAGCGCAATGATGAAAGTTATTCGTCCTGAAATTGATGAAGCTAACGCGAAATTCAAGGATGCAGATCCGATGAAAAAGCAACAGGCTACGATGGAGATCTATCGAAAGGCCGGAGTGAATCAGATGGCGGGATGTTTACCGGCATTGGTGCAGATTCCGATTTTCTATGCCTTATTCCGTTTCTTCCCGAACTTTATTGATTTGAGAGGACAAGGATTCTGGTTTGCAAAAGATTTAACGGCTTATGATGACTTGATTAAATTACCATTTAAAGTTCCTTTCTTAGGAGATCATTTAAGTGTATTTGCATTGGCTTGTACGATTGTAATTTTAATTTATACAGTAATGACTTCAGGAAATATGCAGCAGCCACAACAGGAAGGTATGCCGAACATGAAAGTGTTAATGTATATTTTCCCTGTTACATTCTTGTTCTTCTTGAATACGTCAGCGTCTGGTCTTTCTTGGTATTATTTTGTATCGAATGCGATCAACATTTTAATTATCCTGGTCATAAAATATGTGATTCTTGATGAAAAGAAAATTCACGCACAGATTCAGGCTAATAAAGAGAAACCGAAATCTGAAGGTAAATTCCAGAAGAGAATGCGAGAGATGATGGAAAAAGCTCAGCAACAACAAAGTACAGTTGAGCAACAAAAGAAAAAGAAATAATATTTGTTAAAACATAGAAAAGGAGTAGATTTATCTACTCCTTTTTGTTTATTTAGATGTAATTTAAATTAAATTATGATTGGTTTGAAAATCCATAATTCATCTACTTTGAATTTCTAATCATATTTAAGCCTGAAAGATTGTCTGTGATATTTCGTCGGACCATGCTTTATTAGGGCTTCTTGATGCTTTTTTGTCGCGTATCCGAAGTTGGTATTCCATCCGTATTCAGGATGCTCTTCATGAAGCTCTATCATCAATCTATCTCTATAATTCTTTGCTAAAATAGACGCCGCCGCAATAGATAATACCTTTGAATCTCCTTTAATAATACATTGATGTGGTATGTAATTGTAAGGATGAAATTTATTTCCGTCTACTAAAATAAGTTCAGGTCTTATGGTTAGTTTATCCAGCGCTCTGTGCATTGCGTGAATGCTGGCATTCAATATATTATGTTGATCAATAAATTCCGGAGGGAGTTCTGCAATTGCATAGCTTTTAACATTCTCTTTAATGTAGTCATCGAGCTCCATTCTGGTTTTAAAATTTAACTTTTTAGAGTCATTAACTAAATTTTGCTTAAAATTATCATCCAAAATGACAGCCGCTGCCACCACCGGACCACATAAACACCCTCTACCGACTTCATCACACCCAGCTTCGATGTAAATATTTGTCCATTTTTTTAGTAATTCCATAAAAATTAACATTTTTAATGTTGTAAAAATACGAAATTTCTAAGAACTATGATAAAAATAACAATTTTTTAAGGTTTTGCTTTGTATTCTTAAGAAAGTTTTACAAATTTGTACGGTACAAAAAAATAATTTGATATGAAGAAACTAACAGCAGGTGTGCTTGTCTTAGTCTTATCTTCGTCTTTGGCTGTTGCTAATGCTCAGCAAAAGAAGAGTGATACTGTAAGAACACAAGACATCGAAGGAGTGGTGGTTACCGCTCTTGGTATTAAAAGAGAGAAAAAATCTCTTGGATACGCAACACAAGAGGTAAAAGGGGATGATGTCAATAAAAACCCTACTTCTAACTTTTTAAATAACCTATCTGGTCAAGTAGCAGGTATGGATATTAAACAAAGTACAAACTTTGGAGGATCTATTAACGTTGTGATGAGAGGTTTTAAATCTTTCTCGGGTTCTAATCAACCTTTATTTGTTGTAGACGGAGTTCCAATTATTAATAATAACATCAATACATCCAGCCAAACTACAGGACGTTATGGAGTGGATTATGGAAATGCAGCTTCGGATATCAATCCAAATGATGTAGAGACTATTAACGTACTAAAAGGAGCTGCGGCAGCGGCTTTATATGGTTCTCGTGCTGCAAACGGAGCTATTATCATTACTACCAAAAAAGGTAAAAAAAATCAAAAAGGAATTGGCTTAGAATATTCTAGTTCAATTACAATGTCTGCTATTGATAAAACGACTTTCCCTAAATATCAAACTGAATATGGAGAAGGATATGTAGGAGAGGATGAATGGGGAAGTTATAATGGAGGGCTTGCAGCCGGTTTTGGAAGTGATGCTTCATATGGGCCGAAATATGATCCAAATTTATTAGTATATCAGTATGACGCATTCATACCGGGTTCTCCTAATTATGGAAAAGCAACCCCATGGACGATGGCTAAAAATGGACCGTCAACATTTTTTAAAAATGGAACAAATTTCACAAATAGTCTTTCTCTTAGCGGAGGAAATGATGTAGCAACGTACAGAATAAATTACACTAATCTTGATGCGACAGATATTTTACCGAATAGTTCTTTGGTAAAGAATAACTTCGGAGGTAACGCATCATATAAAATAACAGATAAATTAACTGCTTCTCTATATGCTAATTATATTACGCAGAAAACAAGAGGCAGAAATGACACGGGATACAACGGAAATATAATGTCCGGTTTCAGACAATGGTGGCCAACAAATGTTGATATCAAGCAGCAGGACGATTTTTATAATATGTCTCATCAAAACTATACTTGGAATATTACTAATCCCACTAATCTTGCTCCGCAATATTGGGATAATATCTACTTCCAACGTTATCAGAATTACCAAAATGACTCTAGAGACAGATTTAGTGGAAATGTATCTTTAAGTTATGATGTCTCAAAAGAATTGAACTTCTTGGTAAGATTAAGTAATGATAGCTATAGTATGACTACTGAGGAACGAAAAGCTAATGGTTCAGTTCCTAATATTTTTGGTTTAAATATTAATACCCCTCAACCTTCTGGATATAGCATAGGGAATTACAGATTGTCTGAAAGAAATTATGATTTCATAGGAACTTATAAAAAAGATCTTACTGAAGATTTGAACTTAAATGGTGTTTTAGGTACTAACATCCGTACTAATTCCGCTTATTCCGACGTGCATTCTACAGTAGGAGGATTAAGTGTGCCAAACTATTTTGACATATCAAATTCTAAAGAAAGACCACTTAATCAAACAAGTGATACAAGTAAGCAGGTTATAGGGGTTTTTGCTCAGGCCAGTTTAGGTTATAAAAGTACTTATTACTTAGAAGGAACAATAAGAAGAGACCAAACTACAGCATTATCACCTGGTAATAATGTATATTGGTACCCTTCGGTTTCAGGGAGTGTCGTACTTTCAAATTTAATTAAAGCACCTTGGTTGAGTTTTGCAAAAGCTCGTGCTAACTACGCTATCGTAGGAAATGATACAGATGCTAATCAGTTAATTGATACATATTTAGCAGGTTCTCCATTTGGAAGCCAACCTACTTATCAGTTCAATGCTATTTTGAAGAATCCAGACTTGATAGCTGAAAAATTAAAAAGTATGGAGTTCGGGTTAGAAACTTCCTTTTTGAAAAACAGAGTTGGTTTAGATGCTACATGGTATAAAAATGATTCGGAAAATCTAATTTCAAATGTATTAGTGTCTTATGCGTCAGGTACAACATTACAGAAACAAAATATTGGTAATTTAAGAACTGAAGCATTTGAACTTTCATTAAGAGTAACTCCGATTAAATCTCAAGACTTTTCTTGGAATTTAGTAGCTAACTGGTCTAATCCTAAAACAACTGTTACAGCATTGAAAAATGGAGTAGACAATCTAGCTTTACAAACCAATACTTCACAAGGGGGAGTTACATTAAATGCTCCTTTGGGAGGATTGTATGGAACGATTTACGGAACCGATTTTATCTATGCTCCAGATGGACAAAAAGTAATTGATCCTGATACTGGTGCTTATATGAAAACCACCAGTACAAATAATAATTTGGGTAGTTATCAGGCTCAATGGTTTGGAGGATTGCGAAATACAATCAATTATAAAAACGTTTCTTTAAGTTTCTTAATTGATGTGAAAAAAGGAGGAAAAGTATTCTCATTAGATCAATCATATGGATACGGAACAGGAATTTATGCTGATTCAGTTGGATTTAATGATTTAGGAAATCCTATCAGAAATACTTTAGCTGATGGAGGAGGTATTATTCAACAAGGAGTTATTCCAGATCCAGGTAATCCGGGACACTTTATTACAAATAATGTGAGATTAGATAAATCATGGTCTAGCCAGGTATTGAATACAGATCCTCCTGCTGCTGCGTTCGTATATGATGCTAGCTATGTAAAACTGAGAGAAGCATCTATTACTTATACACTGTCAAAAGAAACTTTAGGATCTAAATTTATACAAGGAATGTCATTTAGTGTTATAGGTAGCAATCTTTGGATCATCCATAAAAATTTACCTTACGCAGATCCAGAAGCAGGATTATCTTCAGGAAACTTACAGGGATACCAGTCAGGAGTTATGCCTACAACGAGAAATTTCTCATTTAATGTGAAAGTTAATTTTTAAAAAAAGAAAAATGAAAAAAATCATAATACCCATATTATTAGGGACATTACTTGTCGGTTGTACAACAGATGATATTAATTTGGATTCACACTCGGCATATACAACTATTCCATCGACCTTAGTTACAAATGCTCAAAAGGAATTAAGTGACTATGTTAATACTCCAAGTGTCAATGAAAACAATTTCAGATTGACAATGCAATATTGGCAGGAAACAACATATGTTGAGGAAAGTAATTACAATTTTACAAACAGAAATATTTCTAATCAGATTTATATTGATAATTATGTTAATGTATTAAATAGCTTAGTAAAAGCAAAAGAATTAATAAACGCTTATCAGCCTGTTCCTTCTGAAATTTCCACTTGGCCTAAAATTCAAAAAAATCAGTTGGCTATTATTGATATTATGCAGGTGTATACTTATCAAGGTTTAGTAGATACTTTCGGAAATATTCCATATTCACAATCTAATCAGCTTGGTGGTAATGTAGCTCCTGCATATGATGATGCAGCAGGAATTTACACTAATTTGATAACAAGATTACAACAGGATATAGCAAATATTGATGTTAATGGAGGGATAAATTCAGAATCGGATAATTTTACCTCTGCAGATTTGTATTATCCAGCAGCAACAAATACTGCTCCAGCTATTGCAGCTAGCCTTACTTCTTGGAAAAAATTTGGTAATTCACTTTTACTTAAATTAGGAATGACTCTTGCTGATTCCAATCCAACTTTAGCTCAGCAAACTGCAACTACCGCTATTAGTAATGGGGTAATGGTGTCTTCAGCAGACGACTGTAAGGTTCGATATTTATCAGGTTCACCAAACTATAGCCCGATCTATGAAAATGTAAAAGCTAGTAATAGAAATGATTTTGTAGGAGGAAAAACATTAGTAGATTATATGAATACTAATAGTGATACAAGAAGATCAAAGTATTTTAGAACTGTAGGAACTACAGGGAACTACATTGGACAAGTAATTGGACAACCTGCATCATTCGCTAACTTCTCTGCTCCTGGGGATTTCGCTTATACACCTACAACTCCAGGAATTTTAATGAATTATACAGAAGTTGCATTTTATTTGACTGAAGCAAGTGCTCGTTGGGGCATAGGAGGAAATGCTGCGGCTAATTATGCTAGTGCAATTACTTCATCCTTTACGGATTGGGGGATAGCTTCAGATGCAACTGCTTATATTGCTGCTCATCCATATAATGCAGCAAACTGGAAGCAATCAGTTGGAACTCAAGCTTGGGTTGCAATGTATAATCAACCTTTGACTTCTTGGAACTTTTGGAGAAGATTAGACTATCCTGTTCTTCAACCAGCAAGTGCGGCAACAATTAATAGTGTGCCTGTACGTATGTCTTATCCAGCAAGTGAATATCAAACAAACGGAGCAAATGTGAATGCTGCTTCTTCTGCTATTGGTGGAGATTTGTTAACTACCAAATTATTCTGGGATAAAAATTAAGAACAAATAAGTTTTAATATATTTTAACCGCCTTCGGGCGGTTTTTTTATTTCCGTATATTTGTAGCTCAAAATTTTAAGATGAGAATAACTATGAGGAATTTTCATTCTTAAAATGATTAATAAATAGCAAGACATGAATATTAAAGATATATTAGAAGAAAAACTTTCAGAGATTATTTTAAATGTATATCAGTTGAAGGATATCAATCTCGAGGTTCAGGAAAATAAAACCGAATTTGAAGGAGATTTTACGATTGTTACTTTTCCTTTGGTAAAGCAATTGAAAAAGAATCCGGAAAGTATTGGTGTGGAATTAGGTGAAGCCCTGACAACACAAACAGAATTACTGGATAGTTTTAATGTGGTTAAAGGTTTCCTTAATGTTAAAGTTAAGAATCAATTCTTTGTAGATCAGTTTAGATCGGTAGCAGAAGGCTTTTCAAAAATAGAAAAGAAAAATTCTGCAGTGATGGTTGAGTATTCTTCTCCGAATACCAATAAACCTTTGCATTTAGGGCACATTAGAAATAATTTATTAGGTTTTTCTGTTGCGCAAATTCTTAAAGAGGCAGGATATGATGTGATTAAATCTCAAATCATTAATGACAGAGGGATTCATATCTGTAAATCAATGTTAGCTTGGGAGAAGTTTGGAAAAGGCGAAACTCCGGAAACAACCAATATAAAAGGAGATAAATTTGTAGGAAATTATTATGTAGAATTTGATAAAAACTACAAACAGGAAATTTCTGAATTGGTTGCTCAAGGTTCAACTGAAGACCAAGCTAAAAAAGATGCTCCTTTGATTGTTGAAGCGCAAAAAATGTTGTTGGATTGGGAGAATGGAGATGAAACCGTAAGAAATCTTTGGAAAGAAATGAATTCTTGGGTTTACAAAGGTTTTAGTGAAACTTACAAAAGATTAGGCGTTGATTTCGATCAGGTTCAATATGAAAGTAATACTTATATTTTAGGAAAAGACCTTATTCAGCAAGGTTTGGATAAAGGTATTTTATACCAAAAAGAAGATGGTTCGGTTTGGTGTGACCTTACGGATGAAGGTTTAGATCAAAAATTATTGTTGCGTTCAGACGGAACTTCCGTTTATATGACTCAGGATTTGGGTACCGCAGTTGAGCGTTTTAAAGAAAATAATATTCAGAAATTAATTTATACAGTTGGAAACGAGCAAGATTATCATTTCCAGGTTTTATTTAAGATCTTGAAAAAATTAGGATATTCTTGGGCAGATCAATTGTTCCACTTATCTTATGGAATGGTGGAACTTCCCAATGGAAAGATGAAATCCCGTGAAGGAACTGTTGTAGATGCAGACGACTTGATGCAGGGAATGTATGAAGAAGCAAAATTGAAAGCAACCGAGCAAGGAAGATTAGAAGGTCTTTCGGATGAAGAAAAAGAAGTTTCATACGAAATTATTGGTCAGGCTGCATTGAAATATTTTATGCTAAAAGTTGATCCTAAGAAAAAAATGCTGTTCAATCCAGAGGAAAGTATTGATTTTAATGGAAATACGGGGCCTTTCATTTTATATACTTATGCTCGTATCCAATCTTTATTATCTAAAGCAAATTATCAGCATAAAGAAGTTTCTGTAGTTGAATTCGATCAACCAGAAAAGGAATTAATTATGTTTTTATCTAATTATAAAGGAATTGTTGAAAAAGCCGCAGAATCTTTGAGTCCGGCTTTGGTTGCAAATTATTTATATGACTTGGTGAAATCTTACAACTCATTCTATCAAAGTAATAAGATTCTAATATTGGAAGATGAAAGTTTGAAGCAAGCTCGTTTGAATCTATCAGATTTAACAGCAAAAACAATACAAAAATCATTAGGATTACTGGGAATAGGAACGGTAAACAGAATGTAAAAATAAAAGCCTCTCGAAATTTTTCAAGAGGCTTTTTTTATGTATTTAAAATCAGATTCAGACTTGAGGCTTCTGATTTTTATGACTTTCTTCGTAGAGTTTTGCAACGCTCCATTTTGCATGTTTTGATGGAGTGATTTTATATCCTTTTTTGTAGGTGTAAACCTTTGTAAATTCGGCTCCGAAGAACACCAGCATACAGGAATAATTAATCCACATCATGATTAAAATCACCGTTCCTGCTGTTCCGAAAGCTGAAGTAGGTTTGAAATTTCCAAAGTAAAGACTTAATAAAAATTTACCTAATGTAAATAAAAGTGTCGTTAAAAAAGCGCCTTTCCAAACAGGTCTCCAACTGATTTGTACATCGGGCAGAAATTTAAACATTAATGCAAACATCAACATTACCAATCCGAAACCGACTCCAAAATTGACCAATTCTACGAGTAAGTAAGTCTCAAAACCGAAATATTTAGTAATGATATTATTGAAAACACTTATCAATGAAGATAAAATCATGGTGATCATCAATAAAAATCCGATCATAAGAATCATTCCTAATGAATTGGCTCGGTCTAAAAGAAATTTAACCAAAGCTTTTTTCGGAGCAGACTGCACATCCCAAAGGCTGTTCAGAGAATGTTGAAGTTGGAAAAATAGAGTGGTGGAACCAAAAACTAAAGAACCAATTCCCACAATTTTCATGATAATATTTTGTTTATCAATCAAAGCTCCGGCAATCATACTTTCTACACTTTTCGAAACTTCTGCTCCCATGATTCCGCTGATCTGGCTGCTTATTTCACCGCGAATAGCTTCTTCACCAAAGAAATTACCTGCAATCCAAATAATAATAATCAACAAACCCGGAATAGAAAATATAGCGTAATAGGCAAGACTCGCAGAATCTCGTGATGCGTTGGAATTATTCCATTCGTTGAAAGTTTCTTTTAAAACTTCCCAGAAAAATTTCGCGTTTTTTACCATACAATTGTGTTTAAATAGATCAAATAAAATCAATATTGAAAATCCAAAATTTAAAAAGGGTATCCAATTGCTATATTTAAAATAAGATTATCTTTTCTCCAATTTGAGTCTCCAAAATTAATTCGGTCAAGCGTCCATCGATCTCCTTTTTCGTAATAAGGAACTCTCAAAGGCATTGCTAAGTCTAATCTTAAAACCAGGATAGAGAAATCAAGTCTTAGACCAACTCCGGCTCCGACAGCAATTTCACTTGCAAAATCTTTTGTGAATTTGGCACCAGGTCTTGAAGGGTCGTCATGCATTAGCCATACATTTCCTGCATCTACAAAGACAGCTACATTTAAAAATTTGTATAGATTCGCTCGATATTCAGCATTCAATTCTAATTTAATATCACCGGATTGATCTATTATAAATCCTTGCTCAATTGTTCTCGGGTCAAAACTTCCAGGTCCTAAAGTTCTTGCACGAAAAGCACGGATACTGTTACTACCTCCTGTGAAAAATTGTTTAGAAAAAGGGACAAATTCTGAATTTCCGTATGGATAAGCTATCCCACCAATAAATCTGCTGGCAAATGAACTCTTTTCTGTAAATTTATGGTAGAACCTTACGTCATTCTCAATTTTTGCATATTGACTGAATGGAACTCCGAAAATTTCTTTTTGTTTATCTTTTTTGGCGTTGGCTCCTGTTACCAATCCTGTAATATTTCCTGCGAGATCCAATGTACCTTTATAGTAGAATGTGTTGGTTCTCTGAAGCATAGTATTGGTGTAAGTATAGCTATAAGTAGGCCCGAAAATAAGTTGCTTGGCGACTACTCTTCGCATTGCATCACTTTTTTCCGCTAAGGAGTTGTATAATTCTGTAACATTTGCAGGCGAAACAAGTGTTATGTCAATGACTTTTAAATCATGTTCTTTTCTGGCATTCTCTTTCCATACATACCCAAATGAGGCACTAAAATTATTTAGCTTATAATATTCTGTACGGTTTAGTAATTCATAGCCTAACGTAATATTAGTTCTCGGAACAAAAGCACTCGAAGAATTAAAACGGAATGGCGCAACAATTCTCGGGATAGAAAGCTGAACATTAGCTCCCGCACGGAAAATATTTTTTGCATTTTCCTGACCGCCCATTTGTACATCAAAAGCTCCATAAACAGCCGCTTTAAATTGCTCAGCTCCTTTGAAGAAGTTTCTGTGTGTCCAGTTTAGGTTTAATTCGCTACCTGCATAATTTGCAGAGTTTGTTCTTCCTAAAGCTTCCAATCTAAGTGATTGAATTTGTCTCGGAGTTAATAAATAATACGCATCAAATTTATGATTTAAAGAATCTGAAACTACAAACTCATTTTTCACAAATTTGAAAACTCCCAAACTGATCAAACGGTTCAATGTAAGATTGTGATTGGAACGATTATAAAGATCTCCTTTCTTAAAATATAATGCTCTGTCGAAAATTTTCGGTTTAAATTTATGCTGAGGATCAATTACATAAATATCATCATATGCATATTTTGCAAGCGAATCCGGATTCATCGGAACACTATATTTTCCTTTTTTTACATCCTGAATATTGTAAGTAGGAAAAACGATCACATTATTAATACTGAATTGCTCCGTTGCAAGCTCTGGAGTATCTTCTTTCAGTTTTACGTTAAGTTCAACTTTATGGCCTTTGCTCACCGTACTGTCTGCCTGAACAATAATATTGTCTGCACTGAAATAATAAAAACCTCTTTCTTTTAAACCATTATCAATACGATCTCTTTCACTTTTAATAACATCAAGATCAAACGGGTTTCCAGATTTTAAAAATGTCTTATTGGTGAAAGTCTGAATTTCTTTATTGATAAGAGAGGAATCTTTTTGAAACTTAACATTGCTTATTAGATATCTTGCTCCCGGTTTTAATGTATAAATTACCTGCGCTTTTTTGTTTTTTGAAACCGTATCGTAGGTTGCTTTTGCATTAAAATATCCCTTGTTTTCAGAATAATTCTGAATGATGTCTTTGTTGAATTCACGATCAACATCTCCTAATAAAACTGGTTTTTCACCTATTTTATATTTTAGCCAATAATTAAAACCTTTGTCTTTTTTAGGTTCTTTGGCGATGTTGTAGAAATATAATTTCGGACGTAATCCTAATATCGTTGAGTTAGGTTTTGGAACAAGATTTTCTTCTAGAGCAGCCTGAAGTTCATTTTTATCTTTTTTAGAAATTGTGTCATTTTCTATTTTTACTTCGCCGCCGGTGTAAAGCATTTGTCCTTCCTTCAGAAACTTTGTATTACTACACGAAAGAGTAACCGCAGCAAATCCCGAAGCGAGCAAATATTTATAATATATATTCAATTTACTTTTCATTATTTAAATTCTACCACTTGGTTATTCTTATTTTCTTTTTTACGTCTTTCCTTTTGATTTTTTTGGAAAATTTCACGGAATTTATCATAGTCTAAAGTGATGATGAAACCAACTCCTGTTTCTATGATCTGTCCCTGAAGCGATACCTGATATTCATCTTTACGATAGGCGCGAAGCATATATCTTCCGTCTTTTGAAAGGCTGTAATCTACCGTTACATTTCCTGCAATATTGGTGGTGTTTTCATTTTCACGAGCTTGACCTTCCAATGCGAAGTTACTTCCAACTGAAACTTTTAGACGGTCATTTAATAGTTTTTTACTAACGCCAACATTAAGATCTGTTCTTGTATTTTTTTGCCCGCTTGAATAATCTTCAGAAGAATCAAGACCTAAATCGATATCAACTCCTTTGATTAAGCCTGAAGCAAGATTGTTCAATTGTTGAGAAAGAAGCTTACTTACACTTTGTCTTGCCATCCCTTCAGCCGACATTCCAGCGCTGGATTCAAACGGATTTTCACCTATGAAACGACCTAATAGGAGTAAAGCAAAAACCTGTTTATTCATTTCAGATTCCTGCGTTCTGAGTTGGGCAAGTTTTGTAGTTACAGTTTCTGTTACGTCTGATGAAACTGCATTATTCTTATCATCAGTTGTGATGTCAAAACTGATTTCAGGTTTCAGTAATTCACCTTTCATTTTTAATAATGTATTGAAAGGAATTCTTTGTTTGTATTGATTTAGTTTAGATGCATCATCACCGGCTAGCTGTTGCTCAACCAGATCAAGAGGAGGAGCTTGTGTTTTATAGACGGCTGTAATGTCCATCATTGCTGTAGTAGGTTCTCCTGTCCAAGTAATCGTACTTCCTTTTTGAATGTCGAATTTACGTTTAAGAACACTTACAGAAAGTTCGTAAGATCCCTTTTCTACTTGATAGACGCCAACAAGTGTCATCTTTCCTGATGGATCAATTCCTCCTGTTAATTCTGCTTCTCCCTGTAATTTCACAAAATCACCATTGGCTTTATCAATGATAATCGACATTTTAGCTTCTTTACTTACTTCGATATTCACACTTACGTCCATCCCTTTGATGCGGTTTTGTGCTTTCAGAGAATCTGCTTTAATGGTTTTGTTTAAAACTACCTGATCCTGATCAATAAACTCTACAATCCCATCTCTTTCCTGTAATGATGGACTTGTTTGCGGAAGTACAAAAGTAAAATCCGTATCATCAGAAACCGCCAGTCTTCCGTCAACTTTTGGTAGATCTAAGTTTCCGCGAATGTGAAGTCCGGCATCAATAGCAAGAATTCCGTACATCATTGCATCGTTTGATTTTTCAGAATTCACCACTTTGAAATCTTTCGCATTTACATCTAAATTGAAAGCAAAATCTCTGTAGGTCTGAGTAAGAACCTGTCCATCCACAACGAGTGAATTTCCGTCTTTATCGTTAATTTTAAATTTATCAAATTCAATTCCTCTGCTTGTAAAATCAATCTCGTCATTCAGTTTTCTGAAATCACTTCCTGTTTTTGCGATTTCTAAACCAACATCATTGAATTTTACTTTTCCTAAAATATTCGGTTTGTCAGCACTTCCTGTAATTTTCAGATTTCCTGAAAGATAACCTTCCGTATTGGTGATCGCGTTCATTGAGAATCCTTGTGCAGACTTCATTTGAAGTTTATTGATCGCCATATTCAGGTCAAATGTGCTTGAAGAAGTATTGTAATCCCCCAAGATTTTCACATCATTATCGTTTCCGGAAAGGGCAATGTCAGCATTTAAAAGATTAGGTGAAGTATTGTTGACTTTCACGGCAAGATTTCCAACCGGATTTCCATAAACGAATAAATCTGAAACAGTAAGATCAGAATTAAATGTCATATTTTTCGTTAAATCTCGAAGTTGAGCGGTTCCGTTGATGGTTCCTTTTGCTAAAACACTATCTTTTTTAATGATTTCTGTAATGGTTTCTATTTTGAAATCTTTCAACGAAACATTTAAAGGACTGTTTGGAGATTGAGTCTCAGATTGTAATAAAATCTCGCTTCCGCCATTTGAAAGTCTGAAATTATCAGCCAAAATTCCTTTGCTGCTGATCTGGATTTTATTTCCTTCGCCAACCGTCCAATCGCTATAATTTAATTTTAAACCATTCGGATTTAAAGATATTTCTGTAATGTCGTTCAGTGATTTAGCATTTCCTGCGATCAGGAATTGCGTCACATCTTTTTCGTCTTTGGTCGTAATGTTATAATTGATAATATTATTGGCAACATCCCCGTTGATATTCACTTTATTTAAAGCTAAACTTGAGCTTTTTAATGCTGCTACACCAAGATTATACTGTAAAGCCTGATTTTCATTCGTGACTTTTAATGAAGCATTTTCAATGGAATTTTCACCGTACAGCAATTGTGGGATTTGTCCGTCGATTTCAATTTTCTGAGAATCTGCGTCATAATTTCCAACTAAATTGATCGTTTCAAAACTTTTCAAATCCGGAACAAATTTTCTGATCAGATCATCATTTTTAATTTTAGCATTAAAGGTAAAATGTTGTCCAGCATCAATTTTCTGTGCCTTACCGGGCTTTTGGAATTGATAGTATTGATTAATTGTATTGGCTAAAGATCCAAAGATCTGCGTCAATTTATATTTTCCTGTGAGTTCAACATCTGCAATTTGCGAGTTAAAAACAATTTTTGTTGAATCATTGGTTGAAGAAGCTTTCAAATTAACTTCCTGAATTGGATACACTTCTTTCGTATCAGAAAAAGCAAAATTTTGAAGATTTAAATATCCGTTCAGATTATCAGGATCAAGATTAGTAAAATCACCGTCAATTTTTCCTCCGATGATCATTTGTTTATCATAGAAGCCAAGCTTGTTTAAGTCTAATTTAATGATATCTCCGTTTACTTTTACGGTAGGATTTTTTTCATTATAAACTCCGGATGCGATTAATTTTAAATTAGCATTCGGATCTTTAGAGTTTAAAACAATATTATAAACGCCACGGTTGATCTTGCCTGTAAGATCCATGTTTTGATAACGATAGCCTTTATAAACTGCCGATGCAACATGACCTTTCAAGTCAGCGTTTGCATTTTTGAAGTCAAAACTTTCTCCTTTTGCTGAAATTTGAGCCGTAATCGGTCCGATATCTTTATTTTGAATGAATTTTCCGATCTGTAAACCTTGAAGATTGGCTTTCACATTATACAACTCATGGTTTTTTCTGCGCATATCTACTTGAGCAATAATCGCAGCGTTTCCAAGGGTTGAGTATAGATTAAGATTGGTATCTACGACTTTCGTTGTGCCTTTTGCTGTTCCTTTTATGCTGAAATTTGATGGCAGAGAAATATTTGATGGAATCGTATTTTTCGGAACTAAATTATAGATCGTTTTTGCCGATGAAGACAATTCTGCAATTCTCAGATCGTAATACAGATTATCAGGATTCATCGCATTTTTGATTCTTCCTGATGCGGCAACGCGCAATTGATCCAATCCTGAAACTTTCAGATCCTGAATCAAAAGATCGTTCACAATTCCTTTTACATTGGCGTTTACACTCAATATCGCGTTTGGATATTTGTTGAATGGAACGGTATTTCTTAACGTCGGAACCAAATTTAAAATATCAGAAAAACCAATTTTAGAATCTTTGATATTCGCTGAAATTTTTACAGTTCCAGGGTTTGAACTTAACTGTTCGATCGAATTATAATTTAAAATAACCTCATCTCTGATAAGCGTTTTTGGAGTCTGTAAGTAAAGATCTTTCAAATAAGCTTCTTTTTCTCCATACACAAAATCGGTGTTGAATTTTTGAATATCCAAACCTCTCGCTTCCTGAATTTCCGCCGAATTTACAGTTCCCGCGAAAGTATTATTTTCCATTTTAAAGCTTCTAACCTCAACATTCATTTTTGAAAAATTCATGTGGTTGAAATCCATCCCCTGTTTTGTAGGAGCGATCGCGGTGTTGTTGTAAGCTACTTTTACGTCATTTAAAACCAATTTTCCTAAAAGCAGTTTCATTGCTTTTTCTTTGTCGGAATTGGTTGATGGTTCAGCTTCTTTTGTGTTTTTTGGATTGGCATTTTGTGCCGGAAGATATAAGTTGGCGTTAATGTCTGCTCCAGAAAGGAATACATTTCCAACGTTATAAGCGTTGTTTTCAAGATCAAGTTTGTTGACTTTCGTGCTTAATTCTTTAAATAAAACTTTTGCAAATGTTTTGGTATTGTCGTCTCCGTAATCGATGTCGAAATTGGTTAGTTTAATTCCTCTTAATCCGATCTGCATTGGTTTTTGATTATTCAGAGAATCCACTTTTTTCTCTACTTTTTTGGAAACTTCTTTTACAAGATCTTGTTTAAGTTTTAATTTTAATCCATCAAGGTTGATGTCATTAACGGCGTATGTATTTTTAGTTAAATCAAAAGTTTTAACTCTGGTGTCGAAAGATTTGAAATATAATTTAATATCATTATTCGATTGTTGGTCGTTGAAAGTAACGCCAATATCTTTTAAATTTATTTTATCAAGAGAAATAATGAATGGTTTTGATGGACTTTCTTCTTTATCAGTGGTCGCAAAAGCATCCATGATATAATCGAAATTGAATTTCCCGTCCGGCTTTCTAACTACATTCGCGCGAACGCCTTCCAGATCAACAGACGTAATATCTGCGGTGGAATTGATCAATTTAAGCATATTTAAACCTACATCCAGTTTTTTTACGGCAAGAAGCGTATCGATATTTTGGCCTTTTAAATACAAATTTTCCATAACAAGACTGTTTGGAAACCCTATATAAACCTTTTCTAAGCTTACTTTTGTTTTGATTTTTTTCTCCAGATAGACAACCAATTTGTCTTTGATGAAGTTTTGAACCGCCGGAAGCCTTAAGCTGAATATAAGCAAAGTGAGGAAAACCAATATTGAAATAAGGGTTATTGCTGTACGCCTGAGAAGCTTTTTTGTGTTGATTTTAAATTTCAAGTGTGATAGGGTTTAGAACAAAGATAATAATACTATTTTAAAAATTATCTGGAGTGGTACCCTTTGAGAATACAAAAATCCTGCCTTGGCCGACTATTATGGAATTTAGTTTAGCTAGTCAAGTGAATTAGTTGATAAGAACAGCCAAGACATGGATTTAGGTTGATATTTTTAAAAGCCCTCTTTCTAGTCATTTTTTTTCGTTGAAAAGGTGTGATGCAAAAATGAAATCAAATGTTAGTTTTTAAAAGAGGGCATGGTTGATATTTAGGTGTAAATTTTATTCGTTGTTATTTTCCCATTTTACTTCTTCGCCCTGAGGTGCGGCACCTCCCTGAGCTTCGGTAATAGGCGTTGTTTCCTGATTGATATGATAAACATACGCTGCAATTTTTTCAGCATCTCTTCCTGTGATCGTTCCTTCTTTAATGAAAGGTCTCATGGTTGGATTATTGGGTGAGCCATTTTCCAGCATCCAGAATACATTTTTAAATAGACTTTTTTCTTTGATGTTGATCCAGTGCGTGTCGGTAAGATTCGGACCGATTCCTCCTTTTGCGCCGTCGCCGTGGCAGGTTACGCAATTTGTTTTAAACAACTGTTCACCTTCTGCAATATTGTCTGCGCTGTATTTTGCAGTTTCCAGATTGATCTGTGGAGCCGTTTTTTCATATTCTGTGATTGATGCCAACATGGTTTTGGTCTCTTTGTTTAATTCAGCTTCAGGATGGGCGTAATCTGTAAAAGCAAAAGCAAATAAATAGACTGCGCAGAAAATACATCCGAACCAAAATAAGCCAATCCACCATTTGGGTAAAGAATTATCAAGCTCTGTGATGCCATCGAAACCGTGATCGATCAGAATATCTTTTTCCTCAGTTGCAGATTGTTTTTTAAAGGCTGAATTCCAAAGTTTTTGATAATAAGGAACATTTTTTTCATTTAAATATTCTTTTCTCTCTTCCTCAGATAATCTGCTGAATCTTTCATTCTCAACCAAATCTCCAATTGAATTCATGATGAGAAGTAAAATAGTCGTAATCAATATCAATGCCCAGAAAAAGGGTGAAGAAAAATATCCTGAATCTTGAGCAAACATTTCGAATGCCATGATTGTTAAACCAATTGTTGCAGCAATGTATATTGAAATTGGGGTTCTCGTTTTCATTGTAATAAAATTTAATGATTACTTTATGCTTGCTGTTTTGATTTCCGTTGTCTTGATATCGGTTCCCAATCTTTGCAGATAGGCGATCATTGCTATAATTTCTCTCTGCTCAAGCGGAACGAATGACGATCCTTTCGTTGCTTTATCTTTTTCAACCTGATCTCTTACATCGGTAGCTTCAGAATAAATTCTTTTAACAATAGCTTTCGATTGATTGTCTGCCCATTTTCCTGCAGAATCTATTTCAGCTTTTGTGTACGGAACATCGAAACTGTTTTTCATTAATTTCATTTTATCAACCATTTGGGAGCGATCCAGTTTATTGGTAATTAACCAAGGGAAACGTGGCATAATAGAACCTGCAGAAGTAATTCTTGGGTTATACATATGTTTAAAATGCCATGAATCCGGATTTCTTTCTCCTTCTCGGTGTAAATCTGGTCCGGTTCTTTTTGATCCCCATAAAAATGGTCGGTCATAAACGAACTCTCCCGCTTTTGAATATTGCCCGTTTTTACCGTCAAACCTCATCACTTCATCACGGAAAGGTCTTACCATTTGTGAGTGACATGAGTTACAACCTTCACGGATGTACAAGTCTCTTCCTTCTAATTCTAATGGTGAATAAGGTTTTACGGCGGTAATTTCAGGAACGCTTTGTTTAAGAGATAGGGTAGGAACAATCTCTATCAATCCTCCAATTGAAATCACTACAAAAGCTAGTATGGATAATAATTTTGGTGTTCTTTCCAGCCAAAGGTGTGCGCCTTCGCCTTCTTTTCTGCTGCTTCCGATATTGGCTAAAGCAGGTGCTTCTGCAGGTACATTTTTTTGGAATGATCCGGCTTTGATTGTTTTAATAACATTCACAACCATTAAGATTGCCCCTGAAAGATAAAGCAGCCCTCCTACAAACCTCATTTTAAAGTAAGGGATGATTGCAGTTACGGTATCTAACCAGTTTTTATAAAGTAAAGTTCCGTCCGGATTGAATTGTTTCCACATTAATCCCTGTGTAAATCCTGAAATATACATTGGTACGGCATAGAAAATAATTCCTAACGTTCCCAGCCAGAAGTGCCAGTTGGCTAATTTTTTAGACCAAAGGTGGGTTCTCCACATCACAGGAATCAAATAATAGATTACTCCGAATGCCATGAAACCATTCCATCCAAGTGCTCCTAAGTGAACGTGACCAATAACCCAGTCTGTGTAATGACCAATTTTATTTAAAGATTTTGTTGCTAAAAGTGGACCTTCAAAGGTTGCCATCCCATAACAGGTAACGGCTACAACGAAGAATTTAAGAATAGGATTTTCTCTTACTTTATCCCACGCACCTCTTAAGGTTAAAAGTCCGTTCAGCATTCCTCCCCAAGACGGAGCAATCAGCATGATGGAAAAACCTGTTCCCACTGCCTGAGCCCAAGCTGGTAAAGCAGTATATTGAAGGTGGTGCGGACCTGCCCACAGATAAACGAAAATCAAAGACCAAAAGTGAATAATGGAAAGTTTATATGAAAAGACAGGTCTGTCAGCAGCTTTAGGCATAAAATAATACATCAAGCCTAAAACCGGAGTAGTCAATACAAATGCAACCGCATTGTGACCATACCACCATTGAACCAAGGCGTCCTTCACTCCTGCATATACAGAATAGGATTTCCAGCTTGTGAATGATAACGGAACTTCAAGATTATTAAAGATATGAAGCATTGCTACGGCAATCCAAGTTGCGATGTAGAACCAAATAGCAACATACAAATGTCTTAATCTTCTTTTCGCAATCGTTCCAAACATATTGATCCCGAAAATGATCCATGAGAATGCAATTAGAATATCGATCGGCCATTCGTGTTCTGCGTATTCTTTTGAAGTATTGATTCCCATTAAAAAGGTAATCACCACCGCTACGATCATTATTTGCCAAGACCAAAAATGTAACCAAGATAGTGTATCGCTGTACATTCTTGTTTTTAATAATCTCTGCATGCTATAGTAAGCTCCACAAAAGAATGAATTACAGACAAATGCAAAGATCACGGCACTTGTATGAAGCATTCTGATTCTTCCAAAACCCATTGCACCTTGTGTGTTGATCAACCCTTGAATATTTCCGGATGCTAAACTTTTAATCGTTGTATCATCTGTTCCGAATAAAAATTCAGGTAATTCCGGGTAGAAAAGCATTAAAGCAGCCGTAAGGCCGAGTAAAAATCCAACCAAACCAAATACAATAGTAGCATACAAGAATGCTCTGACAATATTATTGTCATAATTAAATCTTTGCGTCTCCATAATTCCAATTGTGTGTACCGAAGTGATAAATTTTTCTTTTAAAATGGTTTTATTGGGTGAATTTTTAAACCAAATTTTAGGATGAAATAAATATCATGTAACGTGTATAATGTTTTGCCAAAGGTATTTATTAACTTTGTTAGAGGCTATTAGATAAACTTCTAAAATATACCGAAAACTACTAAAACAAAAAGGATGAAGATATGTGGACAAAACATCAGAAAAATTCGAAGGAGTAAAGATTTTACCCAAGAATACATGGCTTTTGAAATGGGAATTTCACAGAAAGCCTATTCCGATATTGAAAATTCTAAAGTGAAGATCAATCTGGATATTTTAAACAAGATTTCAGGAATTTTAGATATAAAACCTTCCGACATCTGTAGTATTTCTCACAAATGCGGAACGAATGATTTTGAAGACAAATATCACGATCTTGTAGAATATATGAAGAAAAATAATATTGCTATTCCAAAAGAGTATTTATAAACTTGTTAGATATAATATTAAAAAGGCTGCTTCAATAAGAGGCAGCCTTTAATTTTTAATTGAAAATTTTACTTTTTCAATAGTCCCGGATATAAAACTCCGTCTGTTTTCATAGTAAGATGTAGTAATTGCGCAATCAATGGAGCAATATCTTCCTGTCCCATTAAAGGTAAAACGGTTCCTTGTTTAATGTTTTTACCAAAAGCAACAAATCCTGTTTGAATTTCTTTAAAATCTGTTGGTAAATAACCGTGGGTTCCTCCGTCTGCCGCTTTTAATAATTCTCCTGTAGCGGTTGCTCCAAAACTCACTCCCTGATACGCTGCTAATGCTAATGATGCGGTCGGATCTCCTTGAGCATCTGCGATTTGCTGTTTATTCAGAACATGGAACAGTTTTTTGTATCCATCAGGTAAATTGTTAAGAAGTTCGTTTATTTTAGTTAATGTAGCTTTATCATTAGGATTTTTCAAATGTAAAAATGCAGAGCCTCCACTTGCCTGAAAGTAAGCTTTCCAGTCTTCTTTTTTGTCATTATCGTACAATCCTGCTTTTGCGAGCATAGCATTGGGGTTAAACTGAGAATGGATATCCACAAATCCATGATCTCCTGTGATGATAAACGTTGTGTTTTCATCAATTCCTGCTGCTGTTGCGGCATCGATAAGTGTTTTTATGGCTACATCCGCGCCAACAACGGCAGAACGAACTTTATCACCATCTCTTCCTTCTTCATGCTCAAAGTGATCGACAGCTGCAATATGAAGCG
>Ga0302167_10000053_pt1 | contig 72847 bp, 65 predicted proteins | sample I_Fen_N1_1_FD_193496 | JGI IMG/M metagenome (GOLD analysis project Ga0302167, IMG submission 193496) | Peat permafrost microbial communities from Stordalen Mire near Abisko, Sweden - I_Fen_N1_1 | ecosystem: Environmental > Terrestrial > Soil > Wetlands > Permafrost | place: Sweden: Abisko... | reverse complement strand
AGTACATACCAGTGTGTTTTTCCACCTTCATCTTCACAGCAATTTTCAAATCCCGAAGGAGTGCCGTTGTAACCATCTGAAATAATCATCCTATCTTTTACGATAAGAGCTCCTACTTGTTTTCGTTTGCAGTAGGAAAGTTTTGCCCATTCGAGAGCCATTTTTAGATAAGCTTTATCAAACTTATTCATACAACGTCATTGTTTTTTTCGAAATAATTGGATTAATTTTCTTAGAAGTTAGGCTTTCTTTTTTCAATAAAAGCAGAAACTCCTTCTTTTTTATCATCAAGTTCAAAAAGTTCTCCGAAATACTTGATCTCAGTTTCAAAACCTTTCTCCGTATCAGATAAATTCACGGCATTTATTGCCTTTGATATTGCCATCGGTGAGTTGCGGGCAATAACGGTTGCTAATTCTTTAGTTTTTGTTAATAAATCTTCGATAGGGTATACTTCATTTACCAATCCGATCTCTTTGGCTCTTTGAGCGGGGATCATTTTGGCAGAGAAGATCATTTCGTTGGCAAGGCCTTTTCCTACAAGCTTCGGTAATCTTTGAGTTCCTCCGTACCCAGGAATTAATCCTAACGTAACTTCCGGAAGTCCCAATTTTGCATTTTCCGATGCGTATCTGATGTGGCATGCCATGGCAAGCTCTAAACCTCCTCCTAGTGCAAAGCCGTTTACTGCGGCAATTACAGGCTTGGATAGGTTCTCTATTTTATTAAAAAGGAAGTTTTGTCCGTTTCTGGCTAATTCTTCCGCTTTTTCTTGTCCAAAATCACTAAATTCTTTAATATCAGCTCCGGCAACGAAAGATTTTTCTCCGCTTCCGGTAAGAATAATTACTCTGCAAGTGCTGTCAGAGTTCAATTCTTCCAATGCTGAACTTATCTCCTGAATTGTCTTTGCATTTAAAGCATTTAAACTTTCAGGTCTGTTTATTGTGATTATAGATAATTTATCTTCTTTATTTAATAATATATTCTCGTAACTCATTTTTCACTTTAAAATATTATTCTGTGCAAATTATAAATTTTTTACAAAAAAAAGGAAAAAATCTTACTTTTTTTTCCTTTTAATTGAAAATATCATTCAAATATGCTTATTTGGAATGATTCATCATATTTGCATCAATGTTAACATGTAGTTGCGAAGCCACTTTCATGCCAAGTTCTATGTTTGCTCTAAAAAAATGACACAACTGTCTATTTATAATTTCATCTCTCTTCGGACCATCAATTCCTTTCATACTTCCAACAATGTTATGAATCAGATTTTCTCTGTCTTCTGAATTCATTGCTTTTGTATATAATAAGCCAGGTTGAGTGTAGTGATCATCATCGTTTTCGTTTCGGTTGTAGCTGGCAACGTGATTGTTGTCCAGTTCATATTCGAAATTTTTATAGGCTGAATCTGCCTTAATATCATCAAAACTATTAGGATGATAATTTGGTTTGTCCTGATATTGACTCGAATCTGCCATAAAACCATCTCTTTGATAATTATTAATGGCAAAAGGACAACGATTAACTTCTAACTGATGAGCATTTACTCCAACTCTATATCTGTGAGCATCGGGATAAGAAAATAATCTTCCCTGAAGCATTTTGTCCGGAGAAAAACTGATTCCATCAATTAAATTACTTGGCGAGAAAGTAGATTGTTCTACGTGAGCAAAATAATTAACTGGAATTTCATTTAATTCCATTTCACCAACTTCAATTAATGGAAAATCTCCCTGGAACCAAACTTTAGTGATATCAAAAGGATTCCATCTGAAATCTTTTGCCTGTTCTTCGGTCATTACCTGGATGTACATCGTCCATTTTGGAAAATCTCCGTTGTCGATCGCATTGCAAAGATCTTCCTGAGCAAAATCAGGATTTTCTCCTGCCATTTTTACGGCATCCTCGTTCGTGAAGTTTTTAACGCCTTGTTTTGTTTTAAAATGAAATTTAACCCAAACTCTCTCATTGTTTGCATTGATCATTGAAAAAGTATGAGATCCAAAACCATGCATATGTCTGAATCCGTGAGGAGTTCCTCTATCTGACATTAATATTAAAACCTGATGAAGCGATTCCGGATTCAAGCTCCAGAAATCCCACATCATTGTCGCACTTTTTAAGTTAGTTCTTGGAACTCTTTTTTGAGTATGAATAAAATCCGGAAATTTTTTAGCATCCTTAATAAAGAATACAGGCGTGTTGTTTCCAACTAAATCCCAATTTCCGTCTTCTGTGTAAAATTTTAAAGCAAATCCTCGTGGATCTCTTGCCGTATCTGCGCTTCCTTTTTCGCCCCCAACTGTAGAGAAACGGGCAAACATTTTACATGAATTCCCAACCTGTGAGAATAATTTGGCTTTCGTATATTTACTAATATCGTGTGTTATGGTCAATTTCCCATAAGCTCCTGTTCCTTTTGCGTGAACAATTCTTTCAGGAATTCTCTCTCTTACAAAATGTGCAAGATTTTCCTGAAGGATAAAATCCTGTAACAATACTGGACCTCTTGGACCAACAGTTTGGGAATCCTGATGCTCATAATACGGAGCACCACTACTTAATGTTAATTTTTTAGAATCCATATAGTTATGATTTGAATGATTGATTTGCAATTTATATACCAATATGTAAAGGTAGTAAATATCAAAATTACTTGAAATTTTGATTGTCAATAACAAAAACATCATATCTTTGTAATAGATAATATTAATCAGATGAACATTCAGCAATTGGAATATCTTATCGCCGTAGATAAGTATAAACACTTTGGTAAAGCAGCTCAAGCATGCTTCATTACACAGCCTACATTGAGTGCAATGATACAGAAATTTGAAGATGAGCTGGATGTAAAAGTTTTCGACAGAACAACTCACCCGATTCGTACTACGGATGTGGGGTTGCAGATTATTGATCAGGCGAAGGTGATTATAGAATCTGTCAATGAACTGAAGAATAAGGCGAACCTTTTAAATAATATTTTAGGAGGTAGCATTAATTTGGGAATTATTCCTACTGTGTCATCTTTTATTTTACCAACTGAGATCTTTGCCTTCTTGGAAGAGAATCCGAAAATTCAGATGAATGTAAAAGAAATGACTACTGATAGTATTATTAAAGCTTTAAAGGCTGGAGAATTGGATGCTGGAATTATTTCAACGCCTTATGATACTGCTGACGAATTTTATCAGGACTTCTTATTTAATGAAGAATTAATGATTTACAGCTCGAATACTGAGGCTAATAAGAAAAATTCTTATGTTGTTCCTGAAGATCTTAATGTTGAAAAAGTTTGGTTGCTTGAAGAAGGAAACTGTCTGAGAAACCAATTTGAAAATATCTGTCATTTAAAAGAGAATACGTTGAAACCTAAGAATTTAGACTTCTTGGCGTCAAATATTCAGACTTTGGTATATATGGTTGATAAAGTGGGTGGAATCAGTATTTTACCTGAATTAGCTTTAAGTCAACTTTCCGAAGAACAAAAAGGAAATGTGTTCAGATTTAAAAAACCTTTCCCTTACAGAGAGATAAGTATCATTTATTACAAGCCAACTTTCAAACAAAAAATTATTGATGAATTATCGAATTCTATCAGATTATCTTTAAAAGAAAAACTAAATTACAACGAAAGCCCAAAAGAATTCGTAAGTATAAAACCACAGTAGTTTATTTTTCTTAAAGATTGATAAATCATTAATTTAAAGAAAATTATAATTAGTAAACAAAAGTTTTGAGTATTAAAAAAATAGTACTTAAATTTGCACTGTTTACGAACGAGGAAAAATTTGACCTGATTGCAACCTCTATAAAAAAAAGCTAAAACAGTATTTCTATTTTGAGCTTTTCTGGCAATTTATTCATATTTTTCTCGTATATTTTTAATCTAAAAAACAAATAGAAGAAATATGTCTTATTTATTTACGTCTGAATCAGTTTCAGAAGGGCATCCAGATAAAATTGCCGATCAGATCTCTGATGCATTAATCGATCATTTTTTAGCATACGATAAAAGCTCGAAAGTAGCTTGTGAAACTCTTGTTACGACAGGGCAGGTGGTTTTGGCAGGTGAGGTGAAGTCTGACGCTTATTTAGATGTACAGACTATTGCAAGAGAAGTTATCAACGGAATTGGATATACAAAAGGAGAATACATGTTTAATGGTGATTCTTGTGGAGTTATTTCAGCAATTCACGAGCAGTCTCCGGACATCAACCAAGGTGTTGACAGAGCTGTAAATGACGAATCTTTCGAAGCTAAAGCAAACGCTCAGGGTGCAGGTGACCAAGGAATGATGTTTGGTTATGCAACGAACGAAACAGCGAACTATATGCCTTTGGCTTTAGATTTAGCGCACACTATTCTTAAAGAACTTTCTGCGATCAGAAGAGAAGATTCTGAGATCAAATATCTTCGTCCTGATGCAAAAAGCCAGGTTACAATTGAATATTCTGACGATCACAAACCGGTAAGAATTGATTCTATCGTAGTTTCTACTCAGCACGATGATTTTGCTGCTGAAGAAGAAATGTTGAACAAAATTCGTGAAGACATCAAAAATATTTTAATTCCTAGAGTTGTAGCTCTACAAACTGAGGAAATTAAAGCGTTATTTAATGATCATATCAAATATCACATCAATCCAACAGGGAAATTCGTAATCGGAGGTCCTCATGGAGATACAGGTCTTACAGGAAGAAAGATCATCGTTGATACATACGGTGGAAAAGGTGCTCACGGTGGTGGTGCATTCTCTGGAAAAGATCCTTCAAAAGTAGACAGAAGTGCTGCTTATGCAACAAGACACATTGCTAAAAACTTAGTAGCTGCAGGTGTTGCTGACGAAGTTTTGGTACAGGTTTCTTATGCTATCGGTGTTGCTGAACCTTGTGGTTTATACATCAATACCTACGGAACTTCAAAAGTTGCTATTAACGACGGTGAAATTGCTAAAAAAGTGTCTACAATCTTCGATTTAAGACCTTACGCAATCGAGCAAAACTTAAAATTAAGAAACCCAATTTATCAGGATACAGCTTCTTACGGACACATGGGAAGAGAGCATTATGTAGCTGATAAAACTTTCAATAAAGGTCACAAGAATGAATTAACTCTTACAGGATTAGAGTTCTTCACTTGGGAAAAACTAGACAAAGTAGACGAAATTAAAGCTTCTTTCGGAATTTAATTTTTTCTCTAACATAATAAAATGACTGCTTTATCTTTCAGGTAAGGCAGTTTTTTTTAATTTTACACTTAAATAATTTAAAGATGATGAATTTTCGATTCGCAATAACCATTCTGTCTGTATTCTTCTTAAGCATTTTTACTAAAGCTCAATACACGATGCATAAGATGCTTACAGTAGGATATACCTACCAAAACCAAAGCTTTGGAGAACTAGGTGGGAAATTGCTTTTCCTGAAAAATGATGATGTTATTTACAGGCTGGGAGCTTCTGCATTGATGGGATCTACCCATTCAGAATTTGCCATAATGCCAAAATTACAGGCCGATGTTTTATTAAACTTTCAAAAAGATGTGGATTTCTATCATTCTTACTATTTTTTAATCGGAGCAGAAGGAACAAATAAGTACGTTGCACCGAAAATTGGGGTCACTCTTTTCGGAATTTTGGATCTTACGGGAGGTTATGCCTTCCCAATTGACAATTTAAATGGCAAAGAAATGAAAGGTCTGAATGTTAATTTTACACTAAATATCCCCACTGTATTCATTCATGACATGTTTAAGTGATTTTTTTTATATTTTTCTTGTAAAAATTTAATAATAGCTTAACAGTTATTAAAAAATTATTATATTTACATCAAGAAAAATTGTACCGCCTATTGATTCTACTTTACTCTAGAAAACTGTTTTGTATTTACAGCTAAAACCAGATTAATTATCTGGAAGAAAGTTTGTCTACAAATTTTTTTATTATTGAGAAGAGTTATGAAATCAAAATCGGATAGTTTATTAATTTCCCTTTACCAGGAAGGAGACGAATCGGCATTATCTACGCTTATTCACCGTCACCAAAGAGAGCTTTTTACATTCATTTTTTATAAAATTAATGATGAGGACTTGGCTAATGATGTTTTTCAGGATACTTTCATGAAGATCATCTTAATGCTGAAAGAAGGCCGTTACAACGAAGAAGGAAAATTCATCCTTTGGGCAAAAAGAATTGCCTACAATCTTATCATAGACCATTTCAGACTAAAATCTAAGAACATCAAAGTTTCAGAAACTACTTTTGAGACCGACGAATATTCTATTTTTGATCTTATCAGAGAGCCATCTGAAAATATTGAAGATCAATTAGTAACCAATCAAATTCAGGAAGACTTATTGAGAATGCTTCAATTTTTACCTCAAAATCAACAGGAGGTGATTAAATTAAGATTTTTTGACGGATTAAGCTTCAAAGAAATCGCAGATCATACCGATATGAGCATTAATACCACGTTGGGAAGAGTGCGCTATGCTTTAATAAACCTGAGAAAAATCATGGATGAGAATAATATCATTCTTACGAGATAATAATTCTTAAAAATTCTCGTTTTAAGGAAAAACATTTATCGCCTATGAGAAAAAATGATTCCTTAAAAGTGAAAGCTTTGAAACCTAAAAAAGAAACAATTGATTTCTTGCTCAATTTTTCTAAAAATATTGATGTAGTTAAAACCAAGAGTAAGAATTATCCGATCTCTAAAAATTAAAAGTATTAATTTTGTGCTGTATGAAAATTCAGCACATTTTTTTTGATCTCGACAATACACTTTGGGATCACCGTAAGAACGCCTATCTTACCATCAAAACACTTTTTGAAGCACAAGAAATAACTTTAAAATACAATATTGATTTTGAAGAATTTCATGCTGTTTATCATGAAATCAACGAAAAACTTTGGGAGGATATAAGAGACGGACTCATCGGAAAAGAATATTTAAGAGAGCACCGTTTTTATGATACCTTCAAACATTTTGGAGTTGAAAATAAAGAACTTTCCATGTATTTTGAAGAGCATTTTTTAGATAAAATTATCAATCATAATGAATTGGTAGAAGGAGCAGAATATATCTTGGAATATTTAAAATCTAAACATTATACGCTTCATATTATCTCCAACGGCTTCAAGGAAGTAACCGAAAGAAAATGTATTCTGTCGGGAATTGCTCATTATTTCCATACCATTACAAGCGCCGATTCTGTTGGTGTAAGAAAACCTAATCCTAAAATTTTTGAGTATTCTTTAGGCTTATCAAATGCTAAAAAAGAAGAAAGTATTTTGATAGGTGACGACTGGATCGCTGATGTTGTAGGATCTCAAAACTTTGGAATTGATGTTATTTTCTTTGATGTTTACAAAGAGAATAAGCAAGAAGAAGGCTTAAAATCAATTACACATCTTTTACAGATTAAAGATTTCTTGTAAAATTTTTTAGATAATACTTTTATCCTTGTCAAGGTTCAAAACCTTGACAAGGATAATTTTACATTTAAATTCTTCATATTTCTAATTTGCTTTTCACTTTTCCTAATTCTTTCCCAATTTGATATAGATCTTTGTTCCATAATAACTAACAAATAATAAGAAATTATGGAAAAAAGAAGCAAAATCACAGTTGTATTAGCAATAGTTCTTGTTTTAATAACGGGATGTGTTTACGGGCAAGACAGAGCAATAAGCCAAAATCAATTACCAAAAACTGCCAAGAATTTTCTTGCCGCCAATTTTAAAGGAATTACAGCAAGTTCAGTTATTGAAGACAATGAAATTTTCGGAGTTGATGAATATAAAGTTCATCTAACCAACGGGATGAAGGTTGAATTCGACAGCAAAGGAAACTGGAAAGAAGTTGATGGCGAACATCAAAAAATACCTTACGGATTCATTCCTGCAACGATAAGAAACTATGTTGCTAAGAGTTTCCCCAATACTCATATCATACAAATAGAAAGAAAAAGTTGGTCTTATAAAGCCGAACTTTCTAACGGAATAGATCTTGAATTCGATAAAAACGGAAATTTTAAACGAATTGATGATTAATAACGAAAATTATACACTAACAAGTAAAATTAAAGATATGGTAAATTGGAACATAATGAAAGGTAAGGCGATTAGAAAAAATATTCTAAGCTATATTACAAGAAATCACTCTGGAAGTTGGATAGAATCTATTGAGGAAAAGTATGATGCATATAAAATCAATTTGATGAATGGATTGAGTATTATTTTTGATGCAAACGGACGACATATAAAAACAAATTCTTAAACTTATAAAGTAACCTCCTCAATGCAGGAGGTTTTAATTTTATATATTTGATAGAGCTAAAATGTATTTAAAAATGCAGATATGAAGATTTTAATTATAGAAGATGAGCCGGAATTAAGAAATGTGGTGCAAAGTTTTCTCGAAGCAGAACATTCTATAGTAGAATATGCTGATGATTATCAATCAGGGTTAGAAAAGATCATTTCTTATGAATATGACTGTATTTTGTTGGATATCATGCTCCCGGACGGAAATGGAATGGATCTTCTGAAAGAAATTAAAAGCATGCATAAAAAAGATCCGGTAATCATTTTATCTGCGAAAGATTCTGTTGATGATAAAGTAAACGGATTAGAAATCGGAGCAGACGACTATCTCGCAAAACCTTTTCACTTGGCGGAATTAATGGCAAGAATTAAGTCTGTCATCAGACGAAAAAATCAGGATGGAGAAAATACAATTAGTTATAAAAACATTCATATTGATCCGGAAAGCAGAATTGTAAAAATCGATAATAATGAATTGATTCTTAACCGTAAAGAATATGATCTTCTTTATTATTTTATCATAAATCCGGAAAAGACATTGCAAAAAACTATGCTTGCGGAAGCGATTTGGGGAGATTATATTGATCAGGCAGACAGTCTGGATTTTATTTATTCTCAAATTAAAAATCTACGCAAAAAATTAAAAACACTCAATTCAAAAGCTGATTTTCAGGCTGTTTACGGGATTGGATATAAATTCATTTAATGAAAGTTTCTCTAAAATATTATACAATAAAGTACCTCATCACGATCTTGTTGTTGATCATTGCTGTTTGGGCTGCCTTATTTTACGCCTATATTTTAGACGAAGTGTATGATAATGTAGATGATGGCTTAAAAAACAGAAAGATACAAATCATTAAAGCGGTATATCTTGACGAAAATTTATTAAAGAATAATGAGTTTGGCTTTAACGAATTTAAGATAAATCCTATTTCTGCGTCACAATATAAAGATAAAAACAATCTGTATAATAAAATGTATTATATGGAATATGATGATGAAGAACAGCCCTACCGAGTTCTTAAAACTGATTTCATAGATCAGTTTGGAAAACATCAGCAATTAACCGTCAGAACGTCTACGGTAGAAGAAGATGAGTTGGTGTACGACCTTACAACGGCATTAATTGTTCTGTATCTTCTGTTGGTTGTAAGTATTGTTGCCGTTAACGGATTTTTGCTTCATAAAGCAATGCGACCGTTTTATTTAATCCTTGATAAGCTTAAAAAATATCAATTTGGTGTTTCTTCTTTTAATGAACCTCAAAATTATTCCATCAAAGAATTTGAGGAGTTAAATATTGAAATTAATGAAATGATCGAGCGTAATGAACTCGTCTTTCATCAGCAGAAACAGTTTATAGAAAATGCTTCTCACGAACTTCAGACGCCATTGGCAATCGTGATTAATAAAATTGATTTCTCGATTCAGAATGGTGAGTTGGATAAGAAAAACCTCAACTTTTTGAATGATGTAAAAAACGATCTCAGAAGAATGGCGGGATTAAATAAATCTTTGTTAATGCTTTCTAAGATTGAAAATAATCAGTTTAATAAAATATCTAATGTCAATTTTAATGTATTGATCAATGATCTGGTGAAAAGTTATGAAGATTTTATTGAGTATAAAAAGATCAATCTTCATGTTTTAGAAAAAGAAGTTTTTGAAGCCACTTTTGATCCTGATTTGGCTAATATTCTTTTATCTAATTTGCTTAAAAATGCAGTGAAATATAATAACCAAAACGGAATTATCAATATTATCATCGAAAAAGAAAGGCTGATATTTCAAAATACGGGCTCAGGAATTCCTTTGGATAAATTACAGATCTTTAATCGTTTTTATAAACAAGGTTCAGATCAAGGATCTACAGGGTTGGGACTTTCTATTATTAAGACCATTATAAAACAATATCCAAGATGGAATATTACTTATGAATTTGATGATGAGATGCATTATTTTATTCTTTCGAAAAATTAAAATTACAAAAAACAAAAGCCTTTCAACATGAAAGGCTTTCTTATATTTAAAAAGTTTGAATTAAATTCCTAAACTTTCTCTTACTCTTTTGATCGTTTCAGTAGCAATTACTCTTGTTTTTCCTGCACCTTCCTGAAGTTTTGTTTCCAACTCATCAAGATTATTCATGTAGTAAGAGAATAACTCTCTTTCTTTCTCGAATCTTACCAAAATCAAATCCAGAAGTTCTTTTTTTGCGTGTCCGTAACCGAAATTTCCAGCTAAATATTTAGCTCTTAATTCTTCGGTTTGTTCAGGAGTCGCAACTAACTGATAAATCGCAAATGTTTTATCAGTTTCCGGATCTTTAGGCTCTTCCAAAGATTTTGAATCTGATTCAATGCTCATTACTTGTTTTTTCAATTCTTTTTCAGGTAAGAAAATATTGATGATGTTTCCTCTTGATTTAGACATTTTGTGTCCGTCAACTCCCGGAACATATTTTGTGTCTTCCTGAAGTTCAGATTGAGGCAAAACGAAAACTTCACCCATCTGATTATTGAATCTCGAAGCTACATCACGGGCAATTTCCAAATGTTGAAGCTGATCTTTTCCTACAGGTACGATCTCTGCATCATACAATAAAATGTCTGCAGCCATCAAGATAGGGTAGGTAAACAAACCTGCGTTTACGTCCTGCAATCTGTCTGCTTTATCTTTAAATGAATGCGCTAAAGTCAATCTCTGATAAGGAAAAAAACATGATAAATGCCAAGATAGTTCACAGGTTTCAGGGATATCACTCTGTCTGTAAAAGAATGTTTTTTCGGTATCTAGTCCACAAGCAAGCCAAGCCGCAGCTATTTCGTAGGTGTTTTGTTTCAATTCTTTCGCGTCTTTGATCTGCGTTAATGAATGCAGATTTGCGATGAATAAAAATGATTCATTTCCTTCCTGTTTTGATAGCTCAACAGCAGGAATAATTGCACCCAACAAGTTTCCAAGGTGTGGTGTTCCGGTGGCTTGTATGCCGGTAAGAATTCTTGACATTTGTTTAAATTATTTATAAAAATTAATGAATTGCAAATTTATGGATTTCTCCCGCAGATTTCACAGATCTACACAGATATTTATTTAGAGTTGGAAAATATCAATAGGAGCGGACTTTAGTCCGCTTTCATAAACGAATTATCCATTGGCTTTAGCCAAAACTTAAATCTTAAAGATTACGTAGACACAATCATCTGTGAGAATTTGTGTAATCTGTGGGAAAAATAAAAAAATCAAGGAATCAAAATCTTTTCTCCTCCGAATTTCGGTTCAACTCCAAAAATAAGATCCCAATAAGCTTTTGCTTTAGCCAGATATTCTCTCATATTGGTTTTAAAACCTGCATATTTATTGACATCTTTCGCATTGTAGCCGTAAGCTTCAATTCCGTTTTTCTTGGCTAAAAACACTGCTCTTTCGTTATGGAACTTTTGTGAAATAATAATCAGTTTTGTCTGTCCAAATATTTCTTTAGCCCTAACAACAGAATCCAATGTTCTGAAACCGGCATGATCCAGGAAAATTCTGTCTTGTGGAATTCCGTATTTCATTAGGGTTAATAACATATCTTCTGGTTCGTTATAGTCTTTCGTGCTGTTGTCTCCGCTTACGATGATGTATTTGATCTTTCCGCTTTTGTAAAGATCTATTGCAGCTTGTATTCTATTGTAGAAATAAGCATTGGGGAGCCCGCTGTTTAAATTCTTACTTGTGCCTAAAAGTAAAGCAGTTTTTGTTTCGGGAACATCAGCAATATTATAGGATACAGACGCATCACTTTCTTGTTTGATGCTGTAGTTCGCCCAAGCGATAAAAATAAATCCTGCAACAATAAGAAGCAGGAATATTTTAAATGTAGTTTTTATCAATTTTTTCATCTAGTGTAAGATCTTTTAAAATTCCAGACCGTTCGGGAAAGCTTTTTTTCTGAAAACCAATAATAAAACTGCTCCTACTGTAATGGCTGAATCAGCAACATTGAAAATATATTTGAAAAATTCAAGGTGTTTTCCTCCGATTAGTGGGACACTCTCAGGAACGTTCCAGTCTACCAATGGGAAGTGAAGCATATCAACCACGCAACCTCTCATAAATGTAGAATAACCTTGTCCGATAGGCACAAGCTTAGAAATCCCGCCATAACCAATCCATCGGTCTATACTTGGATCATATACTGTTCCGCTGTCGAAAAGCAATCCATAAAACATTCCGTCGATAAGATTTCCTATTGCACCAGCAAAAATAACTGCCATTGGGATAATAAGATAGTTGGATGCTCCTTGTTGTAACCACTTTTTGAACATATAAACCATCCCTCCAATCAAGAATACTCTTAGGATAACAAGGAAGTATTTACCAATAACTCCACCAAAGTGAAGTCCGTAAGCCATTCCCGGATTTTCTACAAAAGTAAGTTTGAAGCCAGGTAAAACACTAACGCTGTCATCTAGATTGAAATGCGTTTTTACGTAAATTTTTGAAGCCTGATCTATTAATAAAATAAGAAATGTGATAAGCGCAATCTTCTTCATTACAATCCTTTTGGTTTATAAGGTTTTCCGATTTTCTCATTTTTCTTACCAATCACTTTTTTAATCGTCTTAGTGTTGTGATGCATCTTGGTATGGAATTTCTCGAACTCAATGTTCATATCTTTTAAAACACTTTTCAGCGCATTCAATTCCATTGCATTTTTAGTGTGTACTATTATAGACTCCATTTTTCTTAATTTAAATATTTACTTTTTAGACAATTCGTCTAATCTTTTTCTGTCTTTAGCAGACAAATCATTGACTCCGTTTTTGCCCATTTTGCTTAAAAGGTGGTCAATTTCTTTTTCCCTGTCTCGTTTATCGGAATTAAATTGATCATCCATCGTATAGTTTGTGTGTTTCTCAGGGAAAAACCTGTTTTTTATCCAAATTCTGTTGAAAAAGGCTAATACGACAATAAGAATAACCCCTAAAATTAACAATTCGTTCATGGATATAAATTAAAAATTAGGTTTATAAAGTATTTCATGAAATACGATATAAACCCAAATTTATTTTACAAACCTTACGGTTATTTCTGCATATTTTTCGCTTCGATGCTTAATGTAGCATGAGGAACTGCCAATAATCTTTCTTTAGGAATCAGCTTTCCTGTTACTCGGCAAACACCGTACGTTTTATTTTCAATTCTGATTAAAGCATTCTTAAGATCGCGCACAAATTTCTCTTGTCTTCCTGCTAAAATAGAGTTTTGTTCTTTGCTTAATGTTTCAGCTCCTTCTTCAAAAGCTTTGAATGTTGGAGAAGTATCATCTGTCCCATTATTCTGGTCGTTGATGAAGCTTTCTCTGATCAGCTGTAAATCCCTTTCAGCTTTCTCTATTTTTTCTTTAATGATTGCTTTAAACTCTTGTAAATCAGAATCATTATATCTTACTCTTTCGTCTGACATGTTCTTTTCTCTTTTTTAATAAAATTATGAAATGGAATTTGAAAAACAATAACTATATGTTAATTTTTTTCAACATTTATCTTAAATTTAACCTCATCTATTTCGATTTCGTTAAAATTTGGAAGTGAAGATACAATTTCTATTTTATTTGACAAGACCTCCGATGAAATATATTCTTCATTTTTCTTAATATCATTTAAGAAAGGTGAATTTTCTTCCACAAAGATGTTTATCCTGTCTGTTAATTCAAAATTCTGCTCTTTTCTAAGGTTTTGAATTCTGTTGATAAATTCTCTTGCAATCCCTTCAGATTTTAACTCATCTGTTAGCGTCAAATCTAATGCCACAGTTGTTTTCCCGTCAGAAGTTACCGTCCATCCTGGAATATCTTTTGTTGAAATTTCAACATCAGCAAGGGTGATTTCGTAACCTTGAACGTCAATTTTTCCTTCTTTTTCTAAACCTGAAATTTGTTCAGCAGTAAGATTTGCTATTTCTCCTCCAACTGTTTTCATGTCTTTTCCAAGTCTCGAACCTAACGTTTTGAAGTTAGGTTTTATCTGTTTTACAATTAAATGTGATGCTTCTTCAGCATTTATCAACTGTAATTCTTTAACATTTACTTCTTGTTTTATTAACTCTGAAACCGCTAAAATCTGCTCTTCAGTTTTCTTGTCTAAAACAGGAATTAAAACCTTTTGTAACGGCTGACGAACTTTCATGTTTTCTTTCTTTCTCAATGAGAAAACCATACTCGTAATATTTTGAGCTAAATGCGTTTTTTCAACCAAATCCTGATCAATTAAACTTTCATCAGCAACAGGGAAATCTGTTAAGTGAATAGATTCCGCGTTTTCCTTTCCTGTTACTTTGTTTAAATCCTGATACAGCTGATCCATAAAGAACGGAGCAATTGGCGCGGATAATTTAGCAACAGTTTCCAGACAAGTATATAAAGTTTGGTAAGCCGAGATTTTGTCATCTGAATAATCTCCTTTCCAGAAACGTCTTCTGCATAATCTTACGTACCAGTTACTCAAGTTATCATTTACAAAAGTATTGATGACTCTTGCTACTCTTGTAGGTTCGTAATCTTCGTAGAATGCCTTAACTTCTTTGATTAATAAATTTAATTCAGACAAAATCCATCTGTCGATCTCCGGTCTGTTTTCAACATCTTTTTCAGAATAATTGAACCCGTCAACATTTGCATACAAGGCAAAGAATGAATATGTGTTATACAATGTCCCGAAGAATTTTCTTCTCGTTTCGTCAATTCCTTCGATATCGAATTTCAGGTTTTCCCACGGATTCGCATTTGAAACCATGTACCAACGCGTAGCATCGGGTCCGTAAACTGCTAATGTTTCAAACGGATCAATTCCATTTCCTTTGGATTTTGACATTTTTACCCCGTTTTTATCCAAAACAAGTCCGTTACTCATTACATTTTTATAAGCAACTGAGTCAAAAACCGCCGTTCCGATTGCATGAAGCGTATAGAACCAACCACGAGTCTGGTCAACACCTTCCGCGATGAAATCTGCTGGGAATGCTTTATGATTGTCAATTAATTCTTTATTTTCAAAAGGATAGTGCAACTGCGCATAAGGCATCGAACCTGAATCGAACCAAACGTCGATCAAGTCACTCTCACGGTTCATCGCTTTTCCTGATTCTGAAACCAAAACAATTTTATCAACGATATTTTTGTGTAGATCAACCAAAGAATAATTTTCTTCAGACATATTTCCGATCACAAAACCTTTGAACGGATTTTCTGTCATCAATCCTGCTTCGATAGATTTTTCGATCTCGTTGTATAATTCTTCTACTGAACCGATGATGATTTCTTCTTTTAAGTCCTCTGTTCTCCAGATTGGCAACGGAATTCCCCAATATCTTGAACGGGAAAGGTTCCAGTCGTTTACATTTTCTAACCAGTTACCGAAACGTCCTTCTCCGGTTGATTTTGGTTTCCAATTGATTCCTTTGTTTAAATCTACTAATCTGTCTTTTACAGCAGTCATTTTAACAAACCAAGAATCCAATGGGTAATATAAAAGTGGCTCATCTGTTCTCCAACTGTGTGGGTAACTGTGAACATATTTTTCAACTTTAAAAGCTTTATTCTCTTCTTTTAAACGAATAGCGATTTCAACATCAACAGATTTTTCTGGTGCTGTTCCTGCATCGTAATATTCGTTTTTCACGTATTTACCTGCAAAATCTCCCATTTGCGAAGTGAATTTCCCTTGTAAGTCTACCAAAGGAACCGGATTTCCGTTTTCATTTAAAACCAACATTGGCGGAACTTCAGGGGTAGCTTCTTTCGCTACTTTCGCATCATCGGCACCAAAAGTAGGTGCCGTATGAACGATTCCTGTTCCGTCCTCTGTCGTAACGAAGTCTCCTGAAATTACTCTGAAAGCATTTTCCGGGTTTTGGTAAGGTAAAGCATAAGGCAATAATTGCTCATATTTAATTCCAACCAAATCTGAACCTTTGAATTCTGCTAAAATCTGATAAGGAATGATTTTACTTTCTGAAGTGTAATTGGCAAAATCTTCATCTGTTCCTTCACTATATTTTTTTGCAAATTGTTTTCCAACCAAAGCTTTAGCCAAAACAATATTGATTGGTTCAAAAGTATATTGATTGAAAGTTTTTACTAAAACATAATCGATTTTTGGTCCGACAGTCAAAGCCGTGTTAGAAGGCAACGTCCAAGGAGTTGTCGTCCAAGCTAAGAAATGTACATCTCCAAAACCTTGTAAAAATGAAGGTAATGTCTCAGGAAGTGTCTTGAATTGTGCAACAATTGTTGTATCAGACACATCACGGTAAGCTCCGGGCTGATTTACTTCGTGTGAAGAAAGTCCTGTTCCCGCTTTTGGAGAATAAGGTTGGATCGTGTAACCTTTGTACAATAAATCTTTGTTGTACAATTGCTTCAACAACCACCAAACCGTTTCCATATATTTTGACTTATATGTGATATACGGATCTTCAAGGTCAACCCAATATCCGATTTTCTCGGTAAGGTTATTCCAAACATCGGTGTAACGCATGACCGCTTCACGACACGCTTTGTTGTAATCTTCAATAGAAATTTTTGAGCCAATATCTTCTTTAGTAATTCCTAATTCTTTTTCTACGCCTAGCTCCACAGGAAGTCCGTGTGTATCCCAACCCGCCTTACGGAAAACCTGTTTCCCGTTTTGGGTTTGATAACGACAGAAAATATCCTTTAATGCTCTAGCCATAACGTGGTGAATTCCGGGCATACCGTTTGCTGAAGGCGGACCTTCATAAAAAACAAACTCAGGTTGCCCCTCACGAATCTCAACACTCTTATTGAAAGTTTTATTTTGTTTCCAAAATTCCGCTACATTCTCTGCTACGTCAATAAGGTTGAGGTTTTTGTATTCTTTAAATTGGCTCATTGTAATATCTCAATATCGTTGATTAATTAAGTTGGCAAATTTACTAAAATTTGTCGGTTTATAATATATGTTTTATTTTGATATTTCCAATTAAAAAGTTCTGTTTCAGAAATATAAATGATGGAATTAATTTTTTGTGAATTGTGAATCGTGAAATTTGTTTTTTTTGAATTATTTTCTCCCACAGATTTACACAAATTTTCACAGATGATTGCGCATATTTTAAACATGGATACAATTAATTTGATAAGAATATTTATCAATAGGAGCGGACTTTAGTCCGCTTTCAAAATAGAGGCTTTGAATTTGGTTTTAACCAAAACTTAAAATAATCTCTCGCAGATTTGAACAGATTACGCAGATTTATAACACAATCATCTGTGAAAATTCGTGCAAATCTGTGGTAAATAAAACAAAATTTCGTAATTTTAAAATGCCACTTAAAACCATTTGTATGAAAGCCTTTTACCGAATGATGTTCATTGTCTGTTTTTTTATCGGAATGATGACTCAAGCGCAGAATAATTACCCTCAAAACTATTTTCGGAATCCTTTAAATATTTCTATTAATCTAGCTGCTAATTTCGGGGTAGTTCGTTCCAATCATTTTCATATGGGGTTAGATATTCGGACTAATAGCCAGGAAAATTTATCTGTAATTGCTGCTGCGGATGGCTATATAAGTAGAATTAAAGTAGAAAGATACGGTTTTGGAAACGCGGTGTATGTCACTCACCCGAATGGTTATACAACGGTTTATGCTCACTTGAATAAATATTTTGACAAACTCGATGAATTCGTAAAAGAAAAACAATACAAAGATGAAAAGTGGGAACAGGATATTATATTTTCACCGAATCAGTTTCCGGTGACGAAAGGACAATTAATTGCTTTAAGTGGGAACACAGGAGGTTCAGCAGGACCACATTTGCATTTTGAAATAAGAGATACAAAAACAGAAGAATGTATCAATCCTTTGCTTTTCGGGTTTAATATCCCTGATGGAATTGCACCAATCATCAGTGGTTTGTATTGGTATGACCGACGTTTCAGCACTTATGAACCGGGAGCCAATGGAATTGCTGTAAAAAAAGCTGGAAGTGTTTATACTTCGAATGTTATTCTGGTAAATTCTCCTCAGATCAGTTTTGCGATAAAAGCGGTGGACAAAGCGAATCAAGGTTTTAATTTAGGGATTTATGATGCAGAATTAATGATGGATGGAAAATTGGTTTACAGTTTTAAAATTGATAAAGTACATTACAATGATACCCGTTATATCAATGGTTGTGTAGATTATACAAAGTTTGTAAAAGATAAAATGAGTATTCAGCATTTGTCAAATTTACCGGAGATGAAGCTGCTCAATTACAGTTCCGGATCAGATGGAATTATCAATCTTACGGATAACGAAATTCACAATATTGAAATAATTTTAAAAGACGTCAACGGAAATACGAGTAGATTAAACACGAAAGTTCAATTAAATCAATCTTCAAATAAAATTTTGTCCAATGACAAAACTGTAATTCCGAACGAATCAAAAACAATTAAAACCGAAAATGCAGAAATTAATTTGGGTAAAAATGCAGTTTATGATGCTGTAAATTTCAACATGTATGAAAAACCAGATGCAGAAGCGGTTTCAAATTCAATTGTTTTAAATAATCCATATATTCCGATTCACGACAATTATACGTTGAAAGTTAAATCGAATAGAAAATTATCTAACGAAGAAAAAGATAAAGCAGTCATCGAACTCAATTATGGAAGCGATAAAAATATCATCAAAGCAAAATGGACTGGTGATTGGGCAGAGGGGCAATTCAATAGACTCGGAACAGCAAGATTATTAGTAGATAATTTTTTGCCATCTGTTTCTCCAAGTTGGAAAGATGGAGCAATCACAAATGTCAGTTCTTTGAGATTAAAAGGAACAACAAAAATTGGCGATATCGAATCTTTCCATGCAGAACTAGATGGAAAATGGCTTCGTTTTGCAAGAGTAAAAGATGATTTTGTTTATATTTTTGATGAAAAATGTCCAAAAGGTTCTGGTTCTCATACATTGAAAGTGACAACAATCAATACGGCTGAAAATACAAATACGCAGATTTTTACTTTTCAGAGATAATTTTATTTAAACACTAATATCACAAATGGGTTTCACGAATAAACACAAAATTTAAAACACAATCATCTGTGAAAATTTGTGTCAATCTGTGGTTAAAATTTTAGATGGCGCAATTTTAATTTTAATTAAATAAATTTGTCACTTAAAATAAAAACCATTGGAATTCTATCCATCAATCGAAAAATCAGATATTCAGGAAATAAAAAAGTTTCAGGAGCAAAAACTTCAGAAACTTTTAACTTATCTTGAAAACAACTCACCTTTTTATCAAAAATTATTCAAAGAAAATAACATCAGTATTGCTGATATTCAGACGTTGGAAGATTTACAGAAAATCCCAACGACAACGAAAAATGATATTCAGCAGAATAACGATGACTTTTTCTGTATTACTCCCGATAAAATTGTGGATTACAGCACGACCTCAGGAACGTTAGGCGATCCCGTAACTTTCGGATTATCAGATAATGATCTTGAGAGATTAGCTTACAATGAAGCAATTTCTTTTGTCTGTGCAGGAATTCAGAAAGGAGATGTTGTGCAAATGATTACAACGATTGATAAAAGATTCATGGCCGGACTTGCTTATTTTTTAGGTTTAAGAAAAATGGGCGCGAGTGTTGTCAGAATGGGACCCGGAATTCCCGAACTTCAGTGGGATTCTATTTTTAGATATAAACCAAAATATTTGATTACCGTTCCGTCATTTCTATTAAAAATGATCGATTATGCCGAAAAACATGGAATCGATTATAAAAATTCCAGTGTTTATGGAGCGGTTTGTATCGGCGAAAGTATCAAAAATCAGGATTTTACGGATAATATTCTTTCACAAAAGATCAAAGAAAAATGGAATATTAAGTTATTTTCAACCTATGCTTCCACAGAAATGAGCACCGCTTTCACAGAATGTGAGCATCAAATCGGAGGGCATCAACATCCTGAATTAATTATCACAGAAATTCTTGATGACGATGGAAATGTAGTTCAGGAAGGAGAAAGCGGAGAATTAACGATCACAACTTTAGGCGTAGAAGCTCTTCCATTGTTGAGGTTTAAAACCGGAGATATTGTAAAAGCACATTATGAACCTTGCCAATGTGGAAGAAATACAATGAGACTCGGCCCTGTTGTTGGAAGAAAACAGCAGATGATCAAATATAAAGGAACAACTTTGTATCCGCCTGCGATGAATGATATTTTAAATGATTTTAATAATATTTTGTGTTATCAGATCGTTATTCAGTCGAATGAGATCGGATTGGATGAAATTATCATTAAAATAAGTACAAACAGCGAATCTGAAAATTTCGTCAATGAAGTGAGGGATCATTTCCGCGCAAAATTGAGGGTAAGTCCGAAAATCGAGATTATAGATTTTGATATTTTGTCTAAAACAGTTTTTAATCCAAACAGCAGAAAGCCGATTACATTTATAGATTTAAGATAAAAGCTAAGTAAAATTAACTATGAAAAAAACGTTATTTCTATTCCTGATAACTCTTTCCGCTTGTTTAATGGCTCAGAGAGTTAAGGTTATTTCCGGAGATTATAATTTTTTGAAAGATCAAAAATTTGTTAAAGTTGTTTTCAAATATGATAATTTAAAATTTGAAAAAAATAATTTAACAGAAGAAGAATTTTTAGCCAAGAGAATTTCTGAAATTGAAAAATCAAACGGAAAAGAAGAGGCCGAAAAATGGAAAGCAGATTGGGAGCTTAGCAAAGAAAAGTCTTTTCCGGATAAATTTATGATGTCTTGGAATAAAAATGCAACAATTCAGGCTTCCAATAAATTTGCCCAAACTAAATATACTTTAATTGTTGAACCTACATGGATTCATGTTGGATTGTTTTTTCCTTTGGCAAGTGACAAAGCTTTGGTTTCAAGTAAAATGACTTTCGTTGAAACAGATAATCCAAGTAATGTTTTAATGGTTGTTGAAGGAATTAAAGCGACCGGAGATAACGGTTTTGGGGTTCCAAATAATAACGACCGAATTGCAGAATGCTTTGCAAAAACCTCTAAAATGCTCGCTTTAAAAGTTGAACATTACACTAAAAAATAACAATAAGTTATTAAGTGAAATTCTATATTTGCAAACTTTAAATTAAAAATAATAAACTATGAAAAAATTATTCTTGCTATTGTTTATGGCAGTCGCGACAACAACTTTTGCACAGAATCAAATCAATTTTGAATCTGGAAATTTTGATTTCTTAAAAGGGCAGACTGAAGTAAATGTTCAATTAAAATTTGAAAATCCTCTTTTTCAGGCAGATAATTATACGGAAGCACAATATCTTGAAAGAAGAAAAACAGAAACGGTAGCAAAGAAAGGCGAAGAATCTTGGAGAAGATGGGATGAAGAATGGCAAAAGCATAAAGAATCTGTTTTTTTAGATAAATTTATAGATGGCTTAAATGCGAAGGCAAAGAAAATTAAGTTCAGTAAAGATGCTACAACAAAGTATACCTTAATAATAGATACAAAATGGATTTATGCTGGATGGACTGGATTTGTAACACAGCCTGCTAAATTATCCTCAGAACTAACTTTTGTTGAATCTGAAAATTCTTCTAAAGTTTTAACTAAAGTTAAAGGTGAGAAGATTGAAGGTGTAGGAAGTAAAGTTGATTATGGTATGGAGTACGGAAGAATATCCGCAGCCTATGAAAAAACAGGGAAAGAATTAGGAAAAGCAATTAAAAATGCTTTAAAATAAAAACAAAAAACGGTCTGAAAATTTTCAGACCGTTTTTTTATGATTGTTCTTGTTGCTTCTCCATTTTGATGAGGTTCGCAAGATTTTTTATTACTGTATCGTGTTTCTTTACAAAAGGATTTTCTTTATTCCAGACATATCCTGCTAAAACTGCACAAATTTTCTTCTTAACATCAGTATTTTCCGGTTGATGGAAGAATAATTCCTGAAGATTTCCGGTGTACCATTCTTTCACATAAGTCGTGAAGACATCAACGCCATATAAAATATAATCTGCAAATTCTGTTTGCCAGTCAACTTTTTCGCCGTTCAGCTGTCTTAATGCCAGTTTTGCGGCAGTCATTCCTCCTTCTGTTGCAAAAGCCATTCCCGATGAGAAAACAGGGTCAAGGAATTCAGAAGCGTTTCCTGTCAAAGCAAATCCGTCACCGAATAATTTTTTCACCGAACAAGAATAATCTTTCAAATGTCTTGGTTCAAAAAGAAAATCTACATTTCCGAAACGTTTTACATAATAATCCGAAAGCGAAATTGCTTTTCTTAATGCTTCCGCAGGGTCTCCGTTTTCGGATAATTTGTCAATATATTCAGTCGGTCCAACAATTCCTACACTTGTATTTCCATTCGAAAAAGGAATTACCCAAAGCCAGACTTCGGTTTCAATAATATCAAAAGAAATCAATGTTCCTTCCGTTCCTTCTTCTCTGTTAATGTCTTCTACATGAGTAAAAATTGCAGAATGTGGAGATAATTTTGAAGGTTTTTCTAAATCTAAAAGTCTCGGTAAAACTCTTCCGTAACCGCTGGAGTCGATTACAAATTTCGCATGAATTTCCTTCGTTTCTCCGTCTTTATTTTTAACGGTTGTGATAGAATCTGTTCCGTTGAATTCAATTCCGATAACTTCCGTTTCAAATTCAAGGTCGATTCCTTTATTGATGACTTCCTGAGCCAATGTATTATCAAAATCAGCCCTCGGAACCTGCCAAGTCCAGTCCCAGCCTTCCCCGAATTTATCACTGAAATCAAAGATGCAAACTTCGTCACCTCTCAAAAAACGCGCTCCCAATTTTTTCTCGAAGCCCATTTTATCCAAAGCAGGAAAAAGTCCCGCTTCATCAAAATGATCCATCACTCTTGGAATTAAGCTTTCGCCAACAACCAATCTCGGAAATTTTGTTTTTTCGACAACCTTTACGTTGATATTGTTCTTCTTTAAGTATGAAGAAGATACGCATCCGGATGGTCCAGCACCGATTACGAGAACATCAACAAATTCTTTGCTCATCTTTGATTTTTTATTTTAATAATAACTTATATCTTTGCCGCAAAATTAGTGACAATTAATTAATATTTTATAAAATTATCTATTATTACTTTTAATTGATGAAAATAAATAACTTTTTAGAACTGAAAGATTTTCAGAATATCGTCGTAAATAATGAAAAAATAGAACTGGATGATACACTTTTAGCCAGAGTGGATGCGAGTTTTCAGTTTTTGAAAGAATTTTCTAGGAATAAAGTGATATATGGTGTCAATACTGGTTTTGGGCCAATGGCTCAATTTAAAATCAGTGATGAAGATACTCATCAGCTACAATATAATTTAATCAGAAGCCACTCTTCAGGTATTGGAAATGCTCTTCCGCCACAGGAAGTGAAAGCTTGCATGTTGGCAAGATTAAATACGTTGTCACTTGGAAATTCTGGTGTTCATCATTCGGTAGTTAATTTACTTAAAGAATTAATAAACAGAGATGTTACACCGTTGATTTTCGAACACGGTGGAGTAGGCGCAAGTGGCGATTTAGTCCAATTGGCGCACTTGGCTTTAGTGTTAATCGGCGAAGGTGAAGTTTTCTATAAAGGCGAAAGAAAATCCACAAAAGAAGTTTTTGAAATTGAAGGATTGGAGCCCATAAAAGTGGAGATCCGTGAAGGCCTTGCTTTAATGAATGGAACTTCTGTGATGTCAGGAATTGGTATTGTGAATGCATACAAAGCCAATCAATTAACTGAGATTTCAATTAAATTATCTTGTGCGATCAACGAAATCGTTCAGGCTTATGATGATCATTTATCCGAAGCTTTAAACGGAACAAAACTTCACGCAGGCCAGCAAAAAATTGCAGAGAGAATGCGTGCGCATTTGTCTGACAGTAAATTAATTAGAAAAAGAGAAGATCACTTATATACTCATTTTGAAGAGCAGGAAAAGGTTTTCAAGGAAAAAGTTCAGGAATATTATTCTTTAAGATGTGTTCCGCAGATTTTAGGGCCTGTTTTAGATACGTTGGAATATACGGAGAAAGTTCTTGAAAATGAGATCAATTCAGCGAATGATAATCCAATCATCAACGTTAAAGATCAACACGTTTACCACGGCGGAAATTTCCACGGAGATTATATTTCTCTGGAAATGGACAAGCTTAAAATTGTGGTGACAAAACTGACAATGTTGGCTGAAAGACAATTAAACTATCTTTTAAATTCAAAAATCAACGAAATTTTGCCTCCTTTTGTAAATTTAGGTAAATTAGGCTTTAATTTCGGGATGCAGGGCGTTCAGTTCACAGCGACTTCTACGACAGCTGAAAGTCAGATGTTATCGAATTCTATGTACGTTCACAGTATTCCTAATAACAATGATAATCAGGATATTGTGAGCATGGGAACAAACGCTGCGGTGATTTGCAGAAAAGTGATTGAAAATGCTTTTGAAGTATTGGCGATTGAAGCGATCACGATTATTCAAGCGATTGAATATCTTGATTTTAAAGATAAAATTTCATCATCCACAAAAGAACTGTACGATGAAATAAGAAAGATCGTTCCAGCGTTCTCAGATGATATGGTGATGTATCCATATTTGGAGGAGGTAAAGCAATATTTAAAAAAATAAAATAAGCAGTTTAAGGAGAACCCGAAGGGTTCAACAATAATAGCCGTAGGTAAAACCTATGGAAATATAAAACCATAATCTGGTAAAAAAACAACAACCAATGAAATGTGCAATTGTAACAGGAGGCTCTAGAGGAATAGGAAGAGCAATCTGTATAAAACTGGCAGAAGAAAAAAACTATCACATCTTAATCAACTACACTTCAAACGAAGCTGCAGCAAAGGAAACTTTAGCTAAAGTTGAAGAATTGGGATCTACAGGAGAAATTCTAAAATTCGATGTAGGAAATGCGGAAGAAACCCTGAGCATTCTTGGTGAATGGCAGGAGAAAAATGCCGATTCAATAGTTGAGGTGATTGTCAATAACGCCGGAATAACAAGAGACGGATTATTCATGTGGATGCAGAGTGAAGACTGGAACGCTGTTATTAACACAAGTTTAAATGGTTTTTTCAACGTGACAAATTTCTTTATTCAAAAATTGTTACGTAATAAATATGGTAGAATTATCAATATGGTTTCTGTTTCCGGAGTAAAAGGAACGGCAGGTCAGACAAATTATTCTGCAGCAAAAGGAGCTGTTGTCGGAGCTACAAAAGCTCTTGCTCAGGAAGTTGCGAAAAGAAATATCACTGTAAATGCAGTCGCTCCAGGGTTCATCAGAACAGATATGACACAGGATTTTAATGAAGATGAATTGAAAGCAATGATTCCTGCCAACCGATTTGGTGAAGCTGAGGAAGTTGCAGATCTTGTTGCATTCTTAGCTTCGAGAAAATCTTCGTACATTACAGGAGAGGTGATCAATATTAATGGTGGAATTTACTCATAATCAATATTATACTAATTTAATTTTAAATAAAAGTTTCAATTTTTAAAACTTTGCTGAGTCAAACGCCTTTGCGAACTTAAAAAAACAGCATTAATTTTAAAATATCTTTGCGAACTTTGCGATTAAAATAAATAGCAGCAAAAATTGTTATAAAACTAAAATGGAAAATAGGGTTGTAATTACCGGAATGGGAATTTATTCTTGCATCGGAACTTCTCTGGAAGAAGTGAAAGATTCCCTGTATCAAGGAAAATCCGGTATTGTTTTAGTGGACGAAAGGAAAGAATTTGGTTTCAGATCAGGTCTTACGGGTGTGGTTCCAAAGCCGGATTTGAAAAATCTTTTAAACAGACGCCAGCGCATCAGCATGGGTGAAGAAAGTGAGTACGCTTATTTGGCGACACTTAATGCATTACAGCAGGCTGGCATAGATCAAGACTTCTTGGATAATAACGAAGTCGGAATTTTATACGGGAATGATAGTGTTTCTCAGGCAGTTGTAGAATCAATCGACATTGCAAGAGAGAAAAAAGATACGACTTTAATGGGTTCTGGTGCGATATTCAAATCAATGAATTCTACGGTGACCATGAACCTTTCCACAATATTTAAATTAAGAGGAATTAATTTGACCATCAGTGCAGCTTGTGCCAGCGGATCTCATTCATTGGGATTAGCTTACATGATGATTAAGAGCGGAATGCAGGAGATGATTGTTTGTGGAGGAGCTCAGGAAACCAATAAATATTCAATGGCGAGTTTTGATGGGTTGGGTGTTTTTTCGGTAAGAGAAAATGAGCCGACAAAAGCATCAAGACCTTTTGATAAAGATAGAGATGGCTTAATTCCAAGTGGTGGAGCAGCTTCTTTAATTGTTGAAAGTTTAGAATCAGCACAAAAAAGAGGCGCAAATATTCTGGCTGAAATCGTTGGTTATGGCTTTTCTTCAAATGGCGGACATATCTCAACTCCAAATGTTGACGGACCGGCTTTAGCAATGAATAGAGCCTTGCAACAGTCTGGTTTACAGGTGAAAGATATTGATTATATTAATGCTCATGCAACCTCTACACCAATCGGAGACGCGAATGAAGCAAAAGCAATCTACGAAATTTTCGGAAGTGAAGTTCCTGTAAGTTCTACAAAATCGATGACGGGACATGAATGTTGGATGGCGGGTGCAAGTGAAGTTATTTACTCAATTCTGATGATGCAAAATGATTTCGTAGCACCAAATATCAACTTGGAAAACCCTGATGATGAGGCAAAAAAGATAAATTTGATCGCCGAAACAAAAAGTCAAAAAATTGACGTATTTTTGTCGAATTCTTTTGGATTTGGGGGAACAAATTCGGCACTAATTGTTAAAAAATTTGAATAAAAACATGGAAAGGGAAAAAATTGTTGCGATCGTCAACGACTTTTTGGTTAATGAATTCGAGGTAGACGGCGATGAAATCAGCAATGAAGCAAACTTAAAAACAACTTTAGGCTTAGACAGCTTAGATTATATTGATATGGTTGTGGTGATTGAATCTAATTTCGGAGTGAAATTAGGTGAAGCAGACTTCAAGAAAATGGTCACTTTTGATGACTTTTATTCGACTATTCAAAACAAAATCACTAAAAAAAACGCTTAATTATCGATTAAACTTTATTTTCTATTAAATTTTAACGGAATATATTGTCTTTGCTGAGTGAAACGCCCTTGCGAACTTAAAAACAGCATTATATTAAAAAAATCTTTGTGAACTTTGCGTTAAGAACAAGAATAAATTATGAACAAATGGAAAGGTAAATCTAAAGGCACAATTCTAGGTTACAAAATTTTCGTCTGGTGTATTAGAAATATCGGGATCAGAAGTTCATATTTTGTACTTTATTTTGTTGCTTTATACTACTTTTTGTTCGAAAAAAACAGCAACAAATACTTCACTTATTACTTTCAAAAAAGACTGAATTACGGATTTTGGAAAACTAAAATTTCATTATTTAAAAGTTATTTCACTTTCGGAACAGTTTTGATTGATAAAACAGCTATTTCTGCTGGATTAAGAGAGAAATTTACTTACGAATTTGACGGCGTTGAAAACCTCAAAAATCTTTTAAACGAGAAAAAAGGAGGAGTTTTGATCAGCGCTCACATCGGAAATTTTGAAATTGCAGAACACTTTTTCGCTGATATTGATTTTGATTGTCAGATTAATTTAGTCACAACAGATCAGGAAGTTACAGTGGTAAAAGAATACCTTGAAAGTGTTACCGTTAAAAAAAGCAACATCAAATTCATTTACGTGAAAGACGATATGTCGCATATTTTCGACATCAATGAAGCATTGTCAAAAAATGAATTGATTTGTTTTACTGGTGACCGTTATTTTGAAGGCTCAAAATTCCTTGAGGGAGATCTTCTTGGAAAAAGTGCGAAATTTCCGGCAGGCCCTTTTCTGATTGCTTCTCGATTAGGCGTTCCCGTTGTGTACGTGTATGTGATGAAGGAAAAAAATCTTCATTATCATTTGTATGCAAGGGTCGCTCAGCAAGTTAAAAAACGAGATGCGCAGGGTCTTTTAAACTCTTATACTCAAAATTTGGAGTCTATGATCAAAAAATATCCTCTTCAATGGTTCAATTACTTTGATTTTTGGGATGATATAGATTAATTTCCTACTTTTACCCTCGAAAACTAATATTTAAAAACTCAAAGAATAAGATCGATTGAGAAGTTAAAATTATTAAGTTTTACTTTGTACCTAATTACTATCCACATAGTTTGTCATTCCGTAGGAATCTAGGCGATGTTGAGATCTTTCAGCACGACAAAGAGAACTTGCTTACTTTTAATCTCCGAATTTCTTATCTTTAAAAAAACGCATTTTCTCCTTTGAAAAAAGAATACGACATACTTGTAATCGGTAGCGGATTGGGAGGTCTTGTTTCGGCTCTAATTTTGGCGAAAGAAGGTCTGAAAGTCTGTGTCTTGGAGAAAAATAACCAATACGGCGGAAATTTACAGACATTTTCACGCGACAAACTGATTTTCGACACTGGAGTTCATTATCTTGGCGGACTATCAAAAGGGCAAAATCTTCATCAATTTTTTTCTTATCTGGAAATCATAGACGATCTCGAGCTTCAGAAAATGGATGAAGACGGATACGATAAAATCACTTTCGATGATGATAAAATCGAATATCCTCATGCTCAGGGTTATGAAAATTTTGTTGAACAACTATCTAAATATTTTCCGGATGAAAAAGAAAATTTGGAGAACTATTGTGAAGAAATTCAACGGGTTTGTAATCAATTTCCGAGGTATAATGTTGTCGGAAACAATAATTATAATGAAGAAATTCTCCATTTAAATACAAAAAGATTCATTGAATCGATTACTTCAGATAAAAAATTACAGTCAGTTTTATTGGGTTCAAATTTTCTGTACGCAGGAGATTCTGAAAATGTTCCGTTTTATGTTCATGCTTTAACGGTGAATTCTTACATTCAAAGTGCTTACAAATGCATGAAAGGTGGAAGTAAAATCTCAAAATTATTAATTAAAAAGTTAAGAGAACACGGCGCAGAAGTTCACAAACATTCCGAAGTTTCTACAATGACTTTCAATGAAAATGGAGTTTTAAATGGCGTAAAAACAAAAGAAGGAAAAGAATATTTTGCGAAACAAGTTATTTCAAATATAGAAATTCGTTCAACGATTAAACTGATTGGCGAAGAACGGTTGAAAAAATCCTTTTTAAACAGAGTTTTAAGTTGGGTGCCTATTTCTTCATGTTTCAGTGTTTATTTGGTCTTAAAACCGCATTCAATCCCAAATTTTAACTATAATTTGTACCATTATTCTTCGGAAGATCTGGTTTGGAACGCCTACCAATACAAAAAAGAAAACTGGCCGGAAACTTATATGCTTTCTTCAACGCAATCAAAACATCATCCTGAATTTGCTGAAAGTTTAACAGCCATTTCCTACATGGATTTTGATGAAGTTAAAAATTGGCAAAATACTTTTAATACAGTTGCTGATGAAGAGGAGAGAGGACTGCAATATGAAAAATTCAAGCTTGAAAAAGCAGAAAAAATGATTGATGCATTGGAAAAGAAAATTCCAGATTTGCGACAGTTTATTAAAAAAGTGTACACATCTTCTCCGTTATCTTACCGTGATTACATCGGAAGTTTTGAAGGAAATATGTACGGTTACATAAAAAGCTCGGAAAACCCTTTAAAAACAATGGTTTCTCCGCGAACAAAAATTAATAATCTTTTTCTTACAGGACAATCTGTCAACATGCACGGAATTTTGGGCTGTACAATTGGAGCTTTCAATACGTGTGCTGAAATTTTAGGAAAAGAGCTTGTTGATGAGCGTTTGACACAAATGATTAATAAGAATAAAAGTGAATAAAAGTAACAGGCAGTCTGTCATTCAGAACGAAACGAAGTGGCGTGAAGAATCTAAAATAAGTAAGCTAGATTTCTTGTTCCGTCGAAATGATATCAGGAAACTTCTAGCTATTTTTATACTTCTTAGTTTCACATCTTGCGGTGTCAGAAAATCAGTAAAACATGTTCCCGACGTAAAACAATATTCATTAGAAATTCCGAAAGTCAATAAAATTAACGATTCTACTTTTAGTTTTAATCAAAATTATTTAACCAAAAATAAACAACAGCTTTGGGAATTATATATTAAAGGAAACCCTTTACAATTAGGCTATAACAATGGAGCTTTAACGCAAAATTTAATGCAGAAACAGGAAGAGATTTTCTTTTCAAAAGTAGAAGGTTTTGTTCCGTCGAAGTTTAAGCAAAAGTTATTGAGAGGTTTTTTAAAATGGTACAACCGAAAAATGTACTTGAATGTAAGAGAAGATTATCAGGCAGAATTATTTGGATTATCCCAATATGCATCAGATAAATACAACTTTATTGCTCCTAAATATTTGAGAAGTTTATATTTACACGGCGCTCATGATATTGGGCACGCAATGCAGGATTTGATGGTGGTTGGCTGTACTTCTCTCGCGGTTTGGAATGAAAATACAGAAGATGGAGATTTGTTGATCGGACGAAACTTCGATTTTTATGTTGGAGACGATTTTGCTAAAAATAAATTGATTGAATTCGTAGAACCAGAGCAAGGAATTCCTTACATGTCAGTAAGTTGGCCAGGAATGATTGGCGTTGTTTCGGGGATGAATAAAGAGGGAATTACGGTGACGATCAATGCAGGAAAATCTAAAATTCCTTTGACTGCAAAAACTCCTATTTCTTTAGTAACACGAGAAATTTTGCAATATGCAAAAAACATCGATGAAGCTATTGCCATTGCAAAAAAGAGAAAGGTTTTTGTTTCCGAATCTATTTTGGTGGGAAGCGCAAACGATAAAAATGCAGTAATTATTGAGGTTTCACCGGATAATTTCGGAGTTTATAGAGTAGAAAATACTAGTCGTGTTTTTTGTACAAATCATTTTCAATCTGATGCTTATAAAGATGATAAAAGAAATCAAAAACATATTATAGAAAGTCATTCTGAATACCGTTACGAAAAACTTCAGGAACTTTTAGAAGAAAATAAAAAGCTGAATCCTGAAAAAATGGCTTCTGTTTTAAGAGATAAATCTGGTTTGAAAGGTGAAAAAATAGGATATGGAAATGAAAAGGCAATCAATCAGTTACTGGCACATCATGCTGTGATTTTTTCACCTCAGAAAAAATTGGTTTGGGTTTCTGCAAATCCTTATCAGTTGGGAGAATTTGTCTGCTATGATTTAAACGAAATTTTTTCAGATAAAAGATTAAAAAGCGGTGAATTTGCAAAGTCTAATTTAAATATTGCTAAAGATCCTTTTATTGATTCTCAAGAGTACAAAAATTACGAAGAATATAAAAAATTGAGTTCTCAGATCGAAGATGCGATTGATGATAAAAAGAAAATTCTTTCTGATGAATTTATCAATAATTACCAATCTTTAAACCCTGATTTTTGGTTCTTATATTATCAGGCAGGAAAGTATTATTTCAATAAAAAAGAATATTCTAAAGCAAAAATTCAATTTGAAACAGCGCTGAAAAAGGAAATTACAACCGTTCCGGATAAAGAAAATGTTGAGGAATATTTGAAGAAAACACTAAAAAAATTAAAATGATTCCCAAAAGTATATGGTATTTATTTTCCATCCCTTTTATTATAATTCTTTGTTATTCTGTGTATTTGGTGAGCAAGTACAATTCAATTCCGGAAATTATTCCTATTCAAGGTTACGGAAAAACGACTGGCGGATCTGGGAGTAAATTATTCCTTTTCTCTCCGATTATATTAAACCTGATCATTTTATTATTCATTTGGCGAATCATCAAAGATCCGGGGAAAATCAATTTTACTTTTGAGAATAAAGATGGAAATTACAAGAAAGAAACTTTTACAGTACAGTTGGTTTTAGTGATTATTGCTATATTTATTACTGTTTTTACAACACTTTTGTTGTTCTCAGATGTTGTTTATAAATAATTTTAATTCCTGATATTTTAATAGAATGCTTATTGGTAATAATAACAATTAGCCTTATTTCTTTTGTTTAATTTTTATTTATTATTTAATAAATATTATTTGTGTTTTTATAAATATTTATGGCATTTTTATTGATTAATCAATCTTTAATTGTTTGTTTTGTTTTATTATTTTAATTGATTTTGCTTTTTTAATATGAAAATATTTGGCGCGTAGTTAGTTTATTATTTATATTCGTTTCCTTAAAACCATGAAACGAATGAGAAAAAACTATTTTTTATCTCTTATATTTTTATTAATGCTATTTTCTTGTAAAGATGAGAAGATGGAAGGTGTAGAGGTAGAGAGTTCTTTTGTTAATTTTGAAATCAATGCGGTTCCTTACGCCAAATTATCTACCTATGCTTTCTTCACAGGTGAACTAAAAAATTTAACGCCATCAAGCAAGGTAATTCCTTATGAACCTGCAAGTTCGCTGTTTACCGATTATGCTCTTAAAAAAAGATTTATCTGGATGCCACAAGGCGTAAAAGCGACTTTTGATGCAGATGATAAAACACTAAATTTCCCTGTAGGAACTGTTTTAATAAAAAGTTTTTATTACAATACAGTACAACCTAATAATACAACCAAAATCCTTGAAACTCGATTAATGATAAGAAAATCAACGGGTTGGATTTTTGCTGAATATATGTGGAATGACGAACAGACAGAGGCTAATCTGGTTACCGGAACAGATTTTACAAGTGGAAGTTCTAAAAACTTAACTTTCAAAAAAGAGAATAATGAAGTCATAAATATTGATTACAGAATTCCTTCAGAATCAGAATGCTATGCCTGTCATAAATTAGACAACAAACCGGTTCCTATCGGTGTAAAACCTCAAAATCTTAATACAACATACAGTTACTCAGGAGGAGTTAAAAATCAATTACAAAAATTGGTGGATGAAGGTTATCTTTTAAGTTACCCTTCAAATATTGTTTCTACAGTTAATTATAAAGATACCAGCAAACCAGTAGATATAAGGTTGCGGTCTTATTTAGACATCAATTGTGCACACTGCCATCAACAAAATGCACGCTGTGATTATCGTGCTATACGCCTGAGTTTTAGCCAAACGACAAATCTTACCAATATGGGAGTTTGTGTGCTGGCAGATGAACCGCAAGGTCCTTCTTTAGAAAAAATTATAACACCGGGAAATCATAATAAATCCGTGATGAGCTTTAGACTTAATTCTGTAGATGAGAGTAACAGAATGCCTTTGTTGGGAAGAACGATCGTACACGATGAAGGTGTAGAGCTCTTAAAGCAATGGATCAATTCTTTAAATCAAAACTGTCCTTAAAAACAAATAACCAAACTGAAAGAATATGAGAAAAAAATTATCCTTTTTTGTTTTATTATCTAATATAACATGGGGAATAGCACAACTTACATGTGCTTCTGCAGTAAATCTTACGGTAGGAACATATACAGCACCTGCAGTTACAGGAACGCCACCATCCACAGTTTGTAATTTGGGAACTCTCGGATCAGCAGCGGTATGGTACAAATATACAGCTACTGCTAATAAGACTGTTACTGTTTCTTCGGTAGTAACAGGGCAGAATGTAGACACAAGATTGATGATATATTCAGGAAGTTGTGGAGCATTAGCATGTGTTGCAGCAAATGATGACTCTTCCGGTACTTCTTCAATGGTTAGCTTTGGAGCCGTTGCAGGAAATACCTATTATGTTGTATTCGACAACAGATGGTCTAGTTTAGGATTTAATTTTAATGTAACTGAATCAGCGCCTGTTATCAATCGACTTTCATTTACTTCTCAGCCGGTTACGGTAGCCGGTAGTTACAATAACTGTGTGGTAGATATGAACGGAGATTATTTAGATGATATCGTTTCTGTCGTAAATAATACTCAAATCGTTATCTCGTATCAAAAGCAGGGAGGCGGATTCAATGATGTTACGTATACAGTTCCCAATACAACAATTTTACCTTCATGGAGCATTGCTGCCGGAGATTACGATAATAATGGCTTTAATGATCTGATGTATGGTTCTGGAAGCGGAATCGCTTTTTTGAAATCCAGTGCTGACGGAACGGCCTTTATTGCTGATAGAAAACCACAATCTTTTTTAGTTCAGAGAACTAATTTTATAGATATCAATAATGATGGAAAACTGGACGCTTTCGTTTGTGATGATAATGCTCCAAACAGGTATTATATGAATGACGGAACAAATATGAACCACAATCAGGGAGGAATGGGAGATTTCCCTTCTGGTGGAAACTATGGCTCTATTTGGATTGATTATGATAATGATGGTGACATGGATTTATATATTGCAAAATGTAGCGGAGGAGGTTCTGGCCCCGGAGGAAATATAGATGAACTTCACAGAAACAATGGAAACGGAACTTTCACCAACGTTGCTCTTGCTGCGAATATGGCTAATCCAACCCAGACATGGTCAGCAGCTTGGGGAGATTTTAATAATGATGGTTGGATGGATGCTATCGTAGGAATCAATGCTACAACCAACGGGCTGAGCAAAGTGATGAAGAATAATGGAGATGGTACATTTACCGATAAATCAGTAGGTTCAGGTTATGATATAGTTAATGCTTCGAGCAGAGAATATATTGCATATGATTTTGATAATGATGGATTTCTGGACGTTTTAGGTGCAGGAAATACAATTATGTTTGGAAATGGTGATTTTACTTTTACCCCGAATGCCAGCACTTACAATGTAAATGCAACGAAACGTCCCATTGGAGACCTGAATAATGATGGATTTCTTGATATTCAAAATGGAAATACTATCATGATGAATGCCGGAAATACTAATAAATGGTTAAAAGTAACATTAAAAGGAACTCAGAGTAATAGAAACGGAATCGGAGCAAGAGTTGAAATTTATGGAGCTTGGGGAAAACAGATCCGCGATGTACAAAGTGGAACAGGATTCGGAAATATGAGTACACTGAATGCTCATTTCGGAATCGGTCAGGCAACGGCAATCACGAAAGTTGTTATAAAATGGCCTTCAGGTATTGTTGATACGATTTATAATGTAACGCCAAACACGACATTAAATGTTGTGGAAGGATCATTCTTGAATACCAGAGAAGTTCAGACTACTCAGGAAATCTTCACTATTTATCCAAATCCGAGTGATGATATCATCAATTTTAAATCTAAAAATGATTTTACTCCAACGGAAGCAAAAGTATATGAAATGACAGGTAGACTAGTTCTACAAACAAAGGTTGAAAGAAACTCAATATCTATCAAACAATTAAATTCAGGGATTTATATGCTTGTTTTGACAGATAAAAATGGAAAAACATATTCTCAGAAACTAACGAAAAAATAAAATATAATTTATTCTTCATAACTCACTGCAAGGTCGAAAGGCTTTGCAGTTTTTATTTAAAAAAAAATTAATTATTATCAGGACTCACTTTATTCAAAAAGAAAAAAGTGCCTATTCCTAAAATCAAAGACATTGAACTTGCCAAAATCAGACTTCCGATGACATATTGAAGAAGATTATTCTTAATAAGTTCAAAATTAAGTTCGCTGCTTAAAATATTGCTGTCTCCATGCACAAATGGAGCGCCTAAAAATAAGGAAGCAGCAATTACAAAAGGAATTAATGGAGGTAAGCTCACGTTGGATGCAACAAAAGCCAATACTTTGTTCAACTTAAAAAGGACAGACAAAGAAATTACCAATAAGGTCTGAAATCCCCATAACGGACACAGCCCTATAAAAACCCCAAGCGCAATAGAAAAAGCCTTGGTACGGTTACTTCCGTCACTTTCTAAAACATCTTCTTTAATGAATCTTTTAAAGCTTTTCTTCCTGAAATTATTAATAAAATTTCTCGGAATAATATAAATCAAAGTAATCGTTACCAAGATCGTATTCAAAATACTGATTCTTGTAAAATCTTTGAACGGTCTGAAATGAGAAACCCTTTCCGCAGGATCATACAACACTTTTATCGGAACATTTTTTACAGGGACATGTCTCCAGGCTGTTCTTACAATAATTTCAATTTCAAACTCGAATTTTGGAGTAAAATATTTCTTCGGAATTTTATGTAAAGGGTATAAACGATAACCGGATTGGGTGTCTTCAAGCTTAATTCCTGTTTCAAACCAAAACCAAAAATTAGAAAAACGATTTCCGAAACTGCTTTTCTTTGGAATTCCGTCTTGCGACATATTTCGGTTTCCGATCAGTAAAACATCATGATCTTCATTCAATAAAGCTTCCACAAAGACCGGAAGGTCGTCGGGATAATGTTGTCCGTCAGAATCAATTGTTATTGTGTAATCAAAATTAAGTTCTTTTGCCTTTCTGAAACCTATTTTAAGTCCATTTCCTTTCCCTTTATTCTCAGGTAGAGAAACGGTTGTAATTTGAGGATATTGACCGAGAATGTGAGGTGTTGAGTCCGTAGAACCATCATTAATCACAATGATACTTTCGGTATAATCTAAAACACCATCAATCACCCTTTTCAGAGTTTTTTCGTTGTTGTAAGTAGGTATTAAAATGCAGATCTTCTTTTCAAAAATTGCATTTTGTACTTCAGGAAGGGTCATTGTTTTATTTTAATGATGCTTTTTCAGTATCAGACATGGTTTTGGACTGTACAGCAAACTTTTTAATATAACTTTTCATAGCGGCATTTTGCTTGCTGTAGTTGCTTAAAATGAATGCTTTATCATCTTTCAATCCACCTCTGTATCCTACAATTTTTGGGATGTTTTCCTGAACACTTAATCTTATCAGCCTTAATTCAATATTGTTAGGATTTGATTTAATAATACTTTCAAGATTGACAGCCCCAGCTTTTACGAGTGCTTTTCTGTTTTGTTTAACAATTTTGGCTTCCATAATCTGTGCAGCGGCTTTATAACCAGTCGTCACAGCATCAGAACCAGATTGTTTTTCGGCAGTATTGATAAATGCTTGTGTATTTTCGTTGGATTGATTGGCTTTTGCATAGCTGTTTCTTAATGCTTCCAAATCTGTTTGAAAGAATAAAATAAACGCCGTTATGAATGTGAAAATCAATTTCATGATGTCAATTTTTTATAGTTTACTGACATTTTTAATGCAATAGTCTCGCCAAAAGAAGTGGTATTCTTTACTTTAACTTCATCTTCGGTTTCAGTGATATCCAATTGTAAACTTAGATCAGGCGTTTCAAACGGGTTGATGATCGCCATGAATTTTACATTTGAAGCAGATTTTAAAAATAATTGTGCGCCTGTAAATTCTTCAGTCAATTCCTTTACGATCTGCATCATGCAAACTCCCGGAGTTACAGGATTTCCCGGAAAATGGCCATTAAAAATATCATGATCTTTATTTAAATTGATATTCGCGATGAAGCGTCCGTTTTCTTGTTTTTCGGATGATTGTAAAGTGTAAAAGTCTGTAAGTATGGTTTGCATCAGCTATTCTGTTTCGGTTATTTGAAAGAGTTTTATATTGATCTTGAAATCTTTATGTTGAAGATTCAAACTATCCGCGAAGATATGTTTTTTTGCTTCAAAAGTGAAATCGATTTTTTCCTTATCGTTTTTCGTATAAATGATCTGATTCAACAAACCATTTTCTTTATTGAAGAACAAATAATATTGTTTCTTATCCAATTTTGAGAGATAAATTTTCGATTTTTCATTCTCAAAACTTTCACTAACAGGATATTTTTGCTTTAATAATTGTTGAAAATCATTCTTTAAAAAGTTAATGACAATCTTTTTATCTAAATCTGCTAAAACATAGTTAAGCTTAAAATTTTCTCCCGAAATCTCAAAATCAATTAATTTATTTCCAAAATCAGAGGTTAATACGACACGGTGCGTCGCATCATTCAGTTTTTTAATAATTAAAATTCCGCTTACATGATTTTTATAAATATCCATCTGACATTTATAAACATAATCTTCATTCGAAGAAAAGTATAAATTTTCAACGGTCTTCTCAGAATTTGTTACAGATTTTACGTCTGCAAGTTTATATGTTTTACACGAAACAAGCAGAAGAAAAATCAGACTATAAAGAAAACTCTGAAGCAGAAATCGGCGCATTGATCTTTGTATTTTTAAAAACAATATTTGTAGTATCTCCCGAAGCTTCCGTCATATTAACTTGAGAAACTGTTGATTGACCTTTAGGAAAACTCAATTCAATTTGCTTAATATATTTCAATAGTTGAGCAGATTTCGGAGTAAATTTTGCGATGTTGTAATTCGCATTTTTCAAATAAGCTACTGAAAATTCAGGATCGTTAAACATCTGTCCATTTGAACTTCCTACAATCAGTTTATTGATCTTTTCAAAGGTTTTACTCTTTGCATCGACAGAAGATTTTTTGCCCTGATCATTAATGAAAATTTTATTGTCCTTAAAAATAATGCTGTATTGATAAGGCTTTGTATATTTCCAGCTTAAAATGTTGGGAGTTTTTAAAGACATTCTTCCATACGTCACAATGTTTTTATCCAAAAAATCCATCTTTTTGGTTTGGGTAAAATCACTTTGTAAAGTCTTTATTTCTTTCGTTTCGGATGACACTTTGGTGACAAAAGCTTTTGCTTCAGCACCCGACATTGCTGTATTTTGAGCAAAAAAGAAACTTGAAACTAATAAAAATGCTCCGAAAGCAATATTTTTAATCATTTTTTTGATTTTTAATAACAGTATCAACCGTAAAAGTTGAATATTTTTTATTCTTCAAAAATAGCAATAAATCTTTCAACACATAAAACGTCTTTTCCGAAGTGTCGTGAAGAAGAATGATGCTTCCTTTCTTTAGTTTTTTTGTAACTCGTTGATAAATTTTCTTTTCGTTGTCTGTGATCGTATCTAAAGAGCGGACATTCCAGCCGATGCTTTTTTTGTGAGTTTGTTTAATAGCTTTAGCTATATTCGGATTGGTAACGCCAAAAGGAGGACGGTATAAATTGGTTTTAATATTTCCGATTTTAGAAATAATTTCATCACATTTTTCAATCTCTTCAACCATTTTTGATGTTGAGAAAAATCCTGTGTTGTTTGAATGTGAAAGTGTATGGTTTCCAATTGTGTGACCTTCTGCAATAATCCTTTGGAAAGTTTCGGGATATTTTTCAATTTGTTTTCCGATGCAGAAAAAGGTTGCTTTTATCTGATTTTCTTTTAATAGATCTAAAAATTTAGGAGTAAGCTCGGTCGGACCATCATCAAAAGTCAAAGCAACTTCCTTGATTTTTGTTCTTTTATGCGTCAAACTATTGACAAAATATCCTAATTGAATATCAAAAGATCCCCAAACGACCACCGCCGAAAAAAGTAAGAAACAAAACAGATACACCCAAAAAGTCCCGTGAAATGCATAAATAAATACATTGCAGAAAAGATAAAATAGAATAAATGGATAGTGTTTCATCTTTTTATTATTTTGAGTTTTTTGGTTTAAAATGTTCTTGGTGTCATTGCGAGAAATGAAATGACGAAGCAATCTCAAATTCGTAATAGATTCCACGCCCCACTTCGTTTCGCTCTGAATGACAAACCAATCGTTTTACTTTACTTAGTGAAATCAAACATTCTCCAACAAAACCAAACTATGATCACTTCCTCCCAAATGATTATACAAAAGAATGTTTTTAATATTTTCTTTTTTCACATCATTAATCATCATGATTTCAGGAATCTGTTGATTTTTCAAAATATGACAAGCCATAAATGTTGAGAAACCACTTGCTGTATTGAATTCTCCACTTAGATGCTTGTAATATAACAACGCTGAATTGGGAAATAGCCCCATTGCTTTAGTATAATAAACATCCGATTTAGAATCTCCACTGAAACCTAAAATCACAGCGTCAATTTCTTCAAAGGTAAGATTGTTTTTTGTTAGAAAGTCTCCGATAAAGTTTTGAATTTCATCTTGTTCTAATCTGTTGTTGATTTTAATATCTCTAAGCTGAGCGTAAGCACTTTCTGCCTTCTCTTTTCCTAAAACAAAAAAGCTTGAACCTTCTCCCCAAATAACGCCTTCTGTTGTTGAGTGTAAATAATCAACGGGAAGATTTTCTTCTTTTTTAATGGTATTGTTTAATTTATACAATTCCATTGTTCTGTCGGTCTGCTCATCTGTTGAACCCACCAAAACATGATCAGCCTCACCATCATTAATTTGAAGCTTGGCATCTAACATGGAGAATTCTAAAGACGAAGAAGTATTTACATACGTGAAATTGTAAGCGTGGCATTGTAATGCTAAAGCAATTTGCCCGGCAACGGTATTGTGAGTGGATTGAATAAAATAAGTCGGAGTCAGAAACTCTTCATTATTATCAATCACATTTTTTAAAAACTTTTCAGAATCCTGGGAACATCCCATTCCTGTTCCGACAATAATCGCATCAGGGTTTTCAATTCCAGCTTCTTTTAAAGCGTATTTTGAAGCAACTGAACTCATTTTTACCGTTTTAGACATTCTTCTGCTCATTGCAGGGGGAATGAATTCTTTGTAATTAGGTTCAATAGCTTTTACGATCTGAATTGAATTTTCAGGCGTAAGATTTTGGATGAAATTTTCATTTAAAGTGTCCTGAACCGAGATGCAGGCTGCACTGTTGATATACACTGCGCTCATGATTTTGAGAAAATTAAGGTTGAACAATTTCCTCCGAACCCAAACGAGTTAGAAAGTACATGATCGATATTCTTCTCTTTCAATTCGGTAACGGGAGTTAAATCAAATTCTTCTATTTTCGTTTTAAAATTCAAATTGGGGAAAATGATATTATTTTGAATGGCCAACAATGAATAGATGGCTTCAATTCCCGCAGCAGCTGCTAAAGTATGACCTGTAAACGCTTTTGTAGAACTGAATTCCGGAACCTGATTTTCACCAAAGAGCCTGATCATCGCAATTCCTTCTGAAAGATCATTATTGGGAGTTGCTGTTCCGTGAGCGTTAATATAATCGATATTTTCTTTCTGTAAACCTGAAACTTTCAATGCTTTTTCCATGGCTAAATAAGCGCCTTGTCCGTTTTCCGAAGAAGCGGTTTGATGGTGGGCATCGTTGGCATTTCCATAGCCTGAAAGATATCCGAGTACTTTTTTATTTTCTTTTTTGACAACCTCATCAGATTCCAACACAAGAAAAGCAGCTGCTTCTCCAAGATTTAATCCTTTTCTGTCATTGTCGAAAGGAGTATTATAAGAATCGGTAAGAATCATTAGCGTACTGAATCCATTCAAAGTAAATTTTGAAAGAGAATCTGTTCCACCAACAATCACACGGTCTAAAACGCCACTTTTAATAAGCTTTGCGCCCATCATAATCGCGTTGGCAGCAGACGAGCAAGCTGTACTGATGGTGGAAACCAAGCCGTTCAGACCTAAATAATCTGCAATGGCTAATGATGAATTTCCCGCATCATGAGAGTCGATATATTTTTGCTTTTCTGGAAAGTCTTCGTAGGAGTAGAAATATTTTTCGGTGATATCCATTCCGCCAACGCTTGTTGAAGAAATTAACCCCGTTTTGTAGCCGTTAATATCTGATATACCTGCACTTTCTACCGCTTCTTTTGCAGCAACCATACCTAATAAAGCGGTTCTTGTTACATTATTATCTTCACTAAGCTGAAGTTTTTGTACCAATTCTTCATTAGATAATTTTATCTCGCCTGTTTTAATATTTCCGATGTGACGGGTTTCAAATAATTGAATATCTGAAATTCCGTGTTTTCCGGAAGTGAGCGAAATGAAATTTTCTTCCACATTGTTACCGATGGAAGAAATGATGCCCATTCCTGTTATGGCAATTTTTTGACTCATTTTATCTTATAATGTAACCGTGTATCAGTTTAACAATTTAAGAATATTGTTAAACTGATACATTGCTAGATTCAATAATTTATTTTGTTCTGTTTTCTTCGATGAATTTTGCCATCGTATCGATAGATTGGAAAATCTCCTTTCCTTTTTTAGGATCGGCTAATTTTATTCCATAATCTTTGTCAAGAAGAACGATCAACTCTAAAGCGTCGATAGAATCTAATCCTAAACCTCCTCCGAACAACGGATCAGTATCTTTGATTTCTTCTACAGAAACGTCTTCAAGGTTAAGTACTTCGATAATTTTGTGCTTCAATTCAGTTTGTAAGTTTTCCATAAAAATTATTTAAATGTATCAATTTAGCAGTGTACCAATGGATGGCTGCAAATTATTGCTACATTGTTATATTGTTTAAATTATTATATTAGTTCGTAAGCAAATATACAAAAGCTTTGTAACTTTCCTGATATAGCTCTACCCAGCCACAGAGTACCTTTTCAGCCTTTCCTGACTCTAAGATCTGTTCTGAGTAATCATTTAAAAATTTTTCATCAAATTCATCCAAAACAAAAAAAGCATTCTCTGTCTGCATTTTATGTCTGATGCTAATTTCGCCCACACAAATGTTGGACAACGTGTACACAAAAACAGCCGGGCTCGGGAAGAAATTGTCTTGAGAGTTGATGCTTTCCTGATATTTAAAATCGGTATCTAAACTTGATGATTTGTTCGCTAAAACTATTGCCGTTTTACTGTGATCTCCATCTTTTAAAATCATTTCGGAAGCCAGAAAAGCGAGTTTACTCAAGTTATCCATTTTATGAAATTTAGGATAATTCAATTCTAAACTTTTATAAGCTTCTTTGGCAAATTCTGAGAATACTTTAGATTGACTTTCGAAAATAACTTCTTTGTTGACGATTATTTTTGAGTTTTCTATGGTGCAAATGTCTGTTTTTTTCATCGTATTAACATTTTTCTAAAACAATTGCTGCATTACACCCACCAAAACCTGAAGCCGTTTTCAAAATATATTTGATTTCCGCAGGTTGGTTTTCTTTAATAATATGTAAAGGCTGGGAAACTCCCATTTCTTCAAAGTTTTTAGATGAAATTAAGGTATTGTGAAGGGCACTTTCCATAGAAATAATACTTTCCAATAAACCTGATGCTCCTAAACAGTGTCCGTAAAAACCTTTCATGCTGTTTAGAGGAACATTCTGTAATTCCATTCTGTTGAAAGCGATGGCTTCCATTTCGTCGTTGTATATTGTCGCTGTTCCGTGAGCAGATATAAAATTGATTTGTTCTGCTGAAACATTCGCTTCTGTCATTGCGTTTTTGATGCTTGCATACAATCCGTCTCCCGTTCTTGAAGGTCCGGAAATGTGATTCGCATCGTTAATGGCTGAATCTCCGGATATTTTAAAACTAAAACTTTCGTTTGAGATTGCTTCGTCACTTCGTTCCTCGCAATGACCTGTAATAAAAGCCGCCGCTGTAGCTTCACCAATATTGATTCCGCTGCGGTTTTTATCATAAGGTTGGCAAGGTTGGCTTCCTATGGCCTGAAAAGAATTGAATCCTGAAATCACAAATTCTGAGATCTCATCTCCAGCCACAACAAACGCATCTTTATATCTTCCTGCCTGAATCATATTTTTAGCAACAGCAATGGCCATTACTCCTGAAACGCAGGCATTGGAAACTACAATGGGTTTGGTTTTAAATCCGAAAAAGTCAGCGATTTTTTGTGCTAACTTAGAAAGATAAACACCTTCAGGCAAAGTTGCTTTATTTTTTAATAAGCTTATATTTCCTTTTGTTGTTGATAAAATAAAAGCCGTTTCTTCTGTAAGGTTATGTCTTTCCACCAAAGGTTTTAAACTCAACAAAAACATTTTTTCAAGTCTTGTGAAATCTTTATTGTCGAAGAACTTGTTGAATTCTTCTTCTAACTTTTCAGAATCGATGATAGAAGCATAAAAAGCTTCCTGATTTTCGATTACTTTATGTTTTGCAACGCCTGATTTTCCTTGTAGTAAAGCATTCCAATTGGATGCAACATCAAATCCTAAAGGAGTAACGCAGTTGTAATCTGTGATGTAAACTTCTTTTCTCATAATCCCATTCTATCTTTCCAAGCTTGAAAAAACTCGGGATTATACAAACATAAATTATTGTCAGAATCTAAGAAAACCTGAATGGTTTCTCCGCTGCAAACCAATTTATTGTCTTGATTAAAAAGCTCGTATTTATAAATCAATTTTGCAGCAGTTGTATTGACAAAAGTTGTTACGATATTAAATGTTTCTCCATATTTTAAGGGAAGAAAATGTTCACAAGTACTTTTTACGATAGGAGTAACAAATCCTGCTTTCTGAATATCAAGATAAGTCAAACCATGCTGTCTGCCGAAAGCTTCTCTTCCGTCTTCAAAATACACAATGTAATGCCCATGCCAAACAATTCCCAACGGATCTGTCTCATTGAATCGTACTCGTACTTCCTCAGTACATTGGATTGGTTTTTCGTTAGACTGCATTTTGTTTTCTTTCATAAAAAATTGAAATAGTGACCATGGCAATATAAAATAAAAATAATAAAACCAATTCTTTTGCTATACCTGCGATTCCGCTGTTTCTTAAAATAATATCGTAATAGGCATTCAGTCCCCAGTTCATGGGTGAGAACTTAGCGACCGTCTGCATGAATTCAGGCATTAAGAATACGGGAACCCATATTCCTCCAACGGCTGCCAGGACAACAACAGACGTTGCTCCAAACGGCGCAGACTGTTCCTGAGTATCGGCCAATGTTCCTAATAAAACACCGAAGCCAATAGCTGCTAATCCTGCAAAAATGGTAACGATAATGAGATGGAACATTTTTCCTGTTACATCAAACTGAGGTAAATTCATATAAGGGAAAAGGTAAACTCCCACCGCTACCATCAATAAAAACTGAATGATACAGATGATTAAATAGGTACACGTTTTCCCTAAAATATGAATATAATAAGGAGTTGGGCTCACTCTTACTCTTACACTCGTTCCCTGACTTTTTTCCTTAACTAAGTTAATAGAAAGCGGAACGACAATAAAAAATATAGCGAATAGCGCCCAAGCCGGAACATTATGTTGAACAGAATTCGGTATAATGTCCATTTTTCCTTTTGTAGGCGTAATTTCTTTGAAACTGATTAAGTTTTTATTTTCATCCAGATTTTCGGTGGTTCCTAATTGATCCTGAAATGCTTTGTAGATCTTTTTATTTTCGATCTCAAAAACCATTTTATTAACGGCATTCATTACATTGTTTTTGAAACCGATATTGGTTGCCGGATCAAAATACAAGTGAATGTCTTTGGCTTTTATGTCAACATTCTTTTTTGCAGAAGCAGCATCTGCCTCAATTCCAAATGAGCTTACAATGGTCTGAACTTTAGAATCAATATTTGCATTTAGATCTTTTGTTAAATTTTCAGGAATGACGATGGCCATTTGATAATCACCGGAAAAAACGGCTTTTTGGGCTGATTTTTCATTGTAATTGGTTACTAACTCGAATGTTTTACCATTTTCGAGCTCGTGTTTTATATTTTTTGAAATTTCGGATTTGTCGTTATCAATAAAAATAATCGGGATTTTTGAACCTTCCAGATTTTTAAATGTAGAATCCTGAATTAACGTAATGGTGATGATCAACAATAAAGGCATTACAAAAATAATGACGATTCCACCGATATCTCTTTTCAGTAAAAGGATTTCCTTAACGAAACTTCTCCACAATTTATACAACAACATCTCTTAATTCTTTTCCGGTTAATGAAATGAAAACATCTTCTAAGTTTTCGGCGCTGGCAACTCTGTTCACCAATTCTTCAGGAGTTCCAACAGCGTGGATTTTCCCATGATCAATGATCGCAATTTTTGTACAGAATTCTTCTGCCTCAGAAAGGTGATGTGAGGTATAAATGATGCACGTTCCTTTTTTATTTAAATCTAAAAGATAATCAATAATTGCTTTTTTAGATTGAACATCAACGCCAACGGTTGGTTCATCAAGAAACAAGACTTTAGGATTATGAAGGGTTCCAGCGATAAGGTTACAACGGCGTTTCATTCCTCCAGAGAATTGTTCTACTTTTTTATCGGCGAATTTTGACAACCCCATAAGTTCTAAGGATTCATCAATCGCAATTTTTAATTTTTTATGAGGCAAACCATACAAGCTTCCGAAGAACATTAAGTTTTCTTTTGCCGTAAGCGTAGGATATAATGCATATTCCTGAGGAACGATTCCGATGATCTGTCTTAATTTAAAACCATCTTTTTGGGGAGATAATCCGTTGATCTTAAAAGTTCCTGACGTAGGTTTTATCAACCCCGAAAGCATAGAAATTAATGTTGTTTTTCCAGCTCCGTTGGGTCCCAGAATTCCGTAGATTTCGTTTTGATTAATATTCAACGAGATATCATTTACAGAAAACTCTTCTGCATGCTTGTATTTTTTATACAGGTTTTTTATTTCAATGATGTTCTCCACGTTAAATTGCTTTTCTCAGTTTTTTATAGAAAGCCTCTTCCAGATCAGCAATATGAAGCATTGATTTTGAAAGCTCCTGATAGATATTGCTTTTTGAATTTCTGTTTTTGTAAACTCTTGCAATATCTACGGCAAAATCTCTCCAAAGATCACCGATTGCAGTAATTTCTTTAGATAACTCTTTTAATTCATCATTTTTAAGAATTACGGCAGCCTCTTGTAAAAAAGCACCATAAATAAATCTGAAACCGCCACCGCCTGTTCCAATTTCCTCTTGCATTCTGATCAATTGGCCCAAATAATGATTGGTTACTTTTGTGCCTTTTTTATCAGCCCATTTCGGGATGCTTTTCGCGACCCATCTCATAGCTTTTACGCCGATAAGTGGAACGGGAGCTAACATATTTTTACAAGTATCTTTGATCCCTTTTTTGATAGCTTCTTCCAAATTTACATTTTCCGGAATGTGGGTAGGATAGTACATATGGCCTTTTGGAGGAAGTGCTCCTTTGGCATATCTTACTTTTTCCAATTCGGCTTCGGAAAGGGAAGTTGTGTAATCCATCACAGGATCACTGATTAAAAATCTTCCATCTTCTTTTCCGTAAACGACCAAATTATGAGCGTTGAAATGGAATTTATATTCTTCAGGAAAATAAGTAAGGTTAAAAACCCCAACCTGTAAACCTGTCGGTACATTGTTTTCTAAGTTTTTTTCTAAAGCTAATTGAGCGTCTTTAGGATTCGAGAATTTTTCTCTTTTAATTTTAATTCCCAGTCTTTTTGCGGCTTTGCTGAAAATAGCTCCCGGCATTGGTCTGTAACTAAAACCTGGTGCAAAATTTACTTTTAAAAAAGGTAAATACACGAAAAATAGCCCAGAGCCGATCCCAAAAATCATGGGTTCGCTGAGTTTTAGCCCTTTGTTTATTAGTAAATTAGAGGCAACACCGTTTTCGCAATGCGCAGTTTGATGGTGTTCAAAATTAAGTTTCATTCGTTGCTTTTCTCTTTTTATCTTGGTAATATTTTTATCTTAATTGTAGAGATTCTTCGTTCCTCAGAATGACAAACTTTACATTTATTTTAAGATCTTTTTATTTACCGTTGAAATTTTTTAATTCATCCACTGAAATCCCAAATGCATCGGCATATTTTTTCAGTACGGATTCGCTTAGTGTCTTAAATACTTTTGGTTTTGCGTGTCTCTTTACTCTCCATTGCCACATTCCGGCGTAGGAAGCAAGAACCTGTAAATCCATTTTGTTCAGTTCCATGAAATAAACAATCGGACTCGCTATATTATTGGCAACATCTTGTCTGGCTTCTTCTATTCTTTCATTAATCAAGGCTAAAGATTCATCTAAAGCAGCTTTCTTAATATCCCAGCCAGTGCTGTTTGCCGTTGTATAATTATTATTTTCATCAGTCACGTACAAAACCTCGGTCATGTTTGCCGATTTCAGATTGCTTTCGTCTTGAGGAAGGTCTTGTTTTTTCATCTAAATATTTTTAAGTTTTAGATTACAGATGAAAAATATTCATCCGTTTTGTGATTAACTTTATCAATCGGCTAAAATAGTGAAAATAGATTATATGTAAATCATATTATTCTGTGATGATGTAATGTGAGTTTTAATAAGAAAAGCATTGCAAAATAATCATATTTGAAGATGAATGATATGTAACAAGTATAGGATAAATTCAGACTAATATATTTTGAAAGAAATTTGATTAATAAATAATACTATGAAGAAATTTTTTATTTCGGTCTCGCTCTTTTGTATGTTGAGTGCGATGGCTCAGAAATTTGAAACACAAAAACTGACAGATAATCAGGGTTATACTTACGAAACCGTGAAAAACGATCAGTCTGGTGTAAGAGTTTATACATTAAAGAACGGATTGAAAGTGTATCTGGCAAAAAACGAGGATGCACCAAGAATTCAAACCTATATTCCGGTAAGAACGGGATCAAACAACGATCCGAGCGATAATACGGGATTGGCTCACTACCTTGAGCACATGGTTTTCAAAGGAACTTCACATTTGGGAACCCAGGATTGGGCGAAAGAAAAAGTGTTGCTTCAACAAATCTCTGCTCTTTATGAGCAACATAAAGGAGAAAAAGATCCTGAAAAGAAAAAAGCATTGTACAAAAAAATCGATGAGGTTTCTCAGGAAGCATCAAAATATGCAATTGCTAATGAATATGATAAAGCAATTTCATCTTTGGGGGCAACAGGAACAAATGCCCACACTTGGTTGGATGAAACGGTTTACAAAAACAATATTCCCGCAAACGAGCTTGAAAAATGGCTTAAAGTAGAAAAAGAACGTTTTTCTGAATTGGTTTTAAGACTTTTCCATACAGAATTAGAAGCGGTTTATGAAGAATACAACAGAGCTCAGGATAACGATGGTCGTTTGGTAAATTATGCTTTGATGGAAGCTCTTTTTCCGAAACATCCAAACGGACAGCAGACTACGATCGGAACTTCAGAACACTTGAAAAGCCCTTCAATGGTTGCGATTCATAAGTATTTTGATACGTATTATGTTCCTAATAACATGGCGGTTGTTTTGGTTGGAGATGTGGATTATGATAAAACGATAAAATTAGTTGATCAGTATTTCGGGTCTTTCAAATACAAAGAATTACCAATGAAAAAAATGGTAACGGAAGCTCCAATGACTTCAATCGTTACCAGAACAGTGAAAAGTCCATCGATACCGAGAATGACCATGGCTTGGAGAACCGATTCTTACGGAACTCAGGAAGCAAGGTTGGCAGATGTTGTTGCTGAAATTTTAAGCAACAGAGGAGATGCAGGTTTGATCGATCTTAATATTAATCAAAAACAAAAAACGTTAGGCGCAGGAGCTTACGAATCTCCGTATAAAATGTATGGTTCTTTTGCGTTGACTGTAACTCCGAAAGATGGACAAAGTTTTGATGAGGCTAAAAAATTATTGTTAGATCAGGTTGATTTAATTAAAAAAGGTCAATTCCCTGATTGGATGCTGAAAGCAATCGTAAACGACAAAAAAGTTCAGAGAATGAAGACTTGGGAAACGGCAGACGGCTTGGCAACCAATCTTTACGATACCTACATCAACGGAAGAACTTGGCAACAGGAATTAGATGAGATCAATGAATATGAAAAAATCTCAAAATCTGATGTTGTAAAATTTGCAAATGAGTTTTTCAAGGATAATTATGTGGTTGTTTACAAGGAAAAAGGAGTTAATGACAAACTGGTTCGTGTACAAAACCCAGGAATCACTCCGATTAAACTGAACAGAGATGCGCAATCGCCTTTCCTGAAAGAAGTTTTAGCGATAAAACCAACTGAAATTAAGCCTGAATTTATCGATTATAAAACAGCGATCCAAACGTCTCAGATTAAAGATAAGAAAGTAAGCTTCGTTAAAAATAAATACAACGAGATTGCTCAGGTTAATTATATTTTCCCTTTCGGAACAGATAATGACAAAGAGTTATCTCTTGCGATCACGGCTTTGGAATATTTAGGAACAGATAAATATACGCCTGAACAACTGAAAGAGGAATTCTACAAACTTGGAATTTCAAACAGTTTCAGAACTTCAAATGACCAAACGGTAATCACTTTGAGCGGATTGGAAAGCAATATGCAAAAAGGCGTTGAATTGATGAATCACTGGCTGTCCAACGTAAAAGCAGATAAAGCAATCTATGACCAAACAGTGAAAACAATGTTGGAAACTAGAGAAGCTATGAAGAAAGACAAAACAAGAATCATGACTGCATTGAGCAATTACGCGAAATATGGGAAATATTCAAGAATGGCGGATGTTGTTTCTAAAGAGCGTATGCAAAGCATTAATGTTGATGATTTAATGAAAAAAATCAAGACGATCAATCAATATCCTTACGAAGTTTTCCTTTACGGAGAAGATCAGAAAGGGTTGGAAAAAGCGGTTAAACCTTACATCGCCAACACAACTTTACAGCCTGCAAAAGCAAAGGTTTATGCTGAACCTGCGACTGAGGGAAAAGTATATTTCACCAACTACGACATGGTACAAATGGAAATGTCTAAAATTGCAAAAGGCAGCAACGTAAATCTTGGAAACTTCGGAAAAGCCAATGTTTTCAACGAATATTTCGGACGTGGATTGTCTTCTATCGTCTTCCAGGAGATCAGAGAAAGTAAGTCGTTGGCTTATTCTGCTTATGTTTCTTATGCAAATGCAACTGAAAGTAATCATCCAAACTACGTTACAAACTACATCGGAACGCAGGCAAATAAATTACCTCTAGCAGTAAGTGCAATGAACGATTTGATGGCTCAGTTGCCACAAATTCCGGCTCAGTTTGAAAATTCTAAAGGTTCTGCATTGAAACAAATTGCATCCAACAGAATCAACAGAACAAGCATTTTCTTTAATCAATTAGCTTTGAAAAAATTAGGCGTTGATTATGATATCAGAAAAGATGTTTATGCTGAAATTCAGGGATTGAGTTTACCTCAATTGACGAGTTTCTACGATACTGATATCAAACCATTGAAATACAATACAGCCATCATCGGGAAAAAAGAAAACCTGAATATGGAATCTATTAATAAAATGGGAGAATTTAAAGAGGTAACTCTTGAAGAGATCTTCGGATATTAATTTTTCAGATTAAATGATATTGAAAGTGGGGTAGAAATGCCTCACTTTTTTTGTTTCTTTCATTTCATATTAACCACAGATTTACACAAATTTTCACAGATGTTTGTGTTTTATTTTTGAGTTTAAATATTTATACATTTTTATTATTCTCAATCATCTGTGAAAATTTGTGTAAATCTGTGGTTCAAACAAAAAACAAAAAAGCCGCACAAAAAGTACAGCTTTTATATATTTAAAGTAAATTTTTCTAAGATTTTACTTCCTGAATAAATAAATTAATTTCAGCTCTGATCAACAATTCATCATTATTAAAAGTCTCACAAAAGATATTACAGATATTTTCGTATTGAGAAATCAATGATGCTTTTGAAATAATTTTGTCACCAACTTTAGGCAACGCAAAAACCTCAATTTTCTTAATATTGGTAATAAAACCGATCACTTTTGTATCAGCTTCAGGGTTTTCGAAGAAACTTTGTCCGAGAATTGATGAACAGGTTTGCGCAAGGTTTTCAATTAAACCTGCTTCAACAAATTCATTATTATGAACAAAAATATTGTCTTCCAGAATTTCAAACGAAGTCACCACTTTTTCTTTGGTCAATTCCAAAATATAATCCGCCATCAGCATTGGATCGCGATGAGGTAAGAATTGATGAATATTGATGATGTCGTTTTCCTTGATTTCCATTAAAATTATTTTACAACAGTTTTCATTTGAGAGTTGGCGATTTCAATATCATTAAGTTTCGTAATAATATTGACAAGCGTAACCCCCATTACTTCATTCAAAATAGTAACTTCCGATTTCAAATGATCTCCAACTTTAGGTAATGCTTCAGCTTCAAAAGACTTAATTGCACCGATATATCCTGTTGGAGCATCTTTTCCTAGCAGATAATATTTGTATCCGGTGTGTAAAGCAACGCTTTGAGCCTGATGCTCGATCACTCCTGATGCCTGAAAAATTCTGTTCTGAACAAAAATATTGTCTTCTTTTATTTCAAATCCTGAGATCAGGTGATTTTCAGAATATTCTGCAAGTTCATTCACCATTACAAAAGGGGATCGTTGCGGAATTAAGCTTTCCACAAAATTTTGATCAGATGTTGGTAATTTGTTTTCCATTAGCAAACGGTTAACAGTGCACAAGAATAAGCAAATCTTCCACTTTCAGGAACGCAAAGAAGTATTTTTTCTCCTTTTTTCAATTTCCCTGAATTCATAAGTTGCTCTAAAGCTACAAAGATAGAACCTGCACCGATATTTCCTATTTCAGAAAGGTTGTAGTACCATTTTTCCCACGGGAAATCCAATCCTACTTTAGCAAACTCGTCTTTAAGTCCTTCTTTAAAGTAACCTGAAGAAATATGTGCTAAAACGTGATCGATAGAATCTGGGTCTAAAGTATGTTTGTCGAAAGATGATCTTAAACTTTCGGCACCTTTCACCAAAATATATTTATCTAAAATTTTAGTGTCTTGTTTTAATGCAAAAATAGATTGCTTCAACCATTCGTCCGAAGGATAATCTGCCCAAGATTTCAAGCTTCCGTCTTCCTGCTTTTCGCAACCTGCATACATACAAGCTTCGATTTCGTGAGCATAAGAATAGAAATCAATCCATTCTACTCTCAAATTGGTTTCATTTTCTCTTGGTTTGTTTTCCAACAAAAATGCACCTGCTCCGTCAGAAAGCATCCATCTAAGGAATTCTCTTTTGAAAGCGATGATTGGTCTTTCTTCTAATAAGACTAAATTTTCTGCTTCATGATTGAATTTATCGGCTGTCATCCAAGCTGACATTCTTTCGGAACCAGCACACACTGCCGCTTCCTGAACACCTGCTCTTACGGAAAGAAAACCGTAGTTCAGCGCATTCATTCCTGAGTTGCAAAGACCTGTTGCAGTATTTATTTCGATAGATTTTCCAATGTTTAATTCACCATGAACCATAGAAGCGTGTGAAGGCTGAATCTGGTCTGGTGAAGTTGTTCCTACAGACAGTAATTTCATGTCTTCTTTTTTGAAGTTTTCATCAAAAAGACCTTCAATTGCTTTTGCTGTAAGCTGTGCATTGGTATGTGTAGGATTTCCTTCTTTATCTAAAGCGTAATATCTTGTTGTGATTTTATTATTTCTTAAAATCAATGACTTAGCTTTTGATTTGGCGTCATTTATGTACCCTAGATACGTTTCCATTTCATCATTAGAAACCGGCTCATTCGGTAAATATGTTGAGGCTTTTGTTATAAATACGTCGTACATTCTATTTTAAATTAATTCCTTGTAAATATTTTTTTTGTTTCTGTCTTTTAACCCAAAATATAGGGGTCGTCAACAGGTGTAAAACTAAAACTACGGGTGAAATTACCCAGATTGCTGCCATCAAATATACCTTAAAGAATTTTATCAGCAATGGTCGTTTTTCTTTTTTCTTGATAATCAGGTTAGACCAAATGGTGAAAATCTTGTTTCCTACCTTTTCTACTCTTACCAAAAAAGGACGGATTTCTACCGCTCCATTATTGATCAAATCAGGTTGAAGATTATTCAGATCATTGTTTTTTAAATGTCTTTCAATAACCTCGCCATATTTTACAGAACCTTTAATTTCTTCGTCTGAAACTCCGGCTGCGGGAAGTATTCCTGATTTTTCTTTTTGTCCGGTTGTCAACCAGCGCAAAATGGTTAATACACTTGTATAATTATCGTGTCTGTCTACCAAAGCGATATTTCCTACAAGCTGGGCTTTCATATCTCTTAAATAGACTTTCAGTTTTTCCTGAGAAAGCATCCACATATTTCTTGTTGCAGAAATGGTAACAACAGGCGTATTTTTCAATATATTTTCTGCGTAACCACTTTTCAGGAATGAAATAATGGGAATGGACGGCGTTAAATACCAAACCTGATAACCAAAAATAATGAGGTCATATTTTTTGCTCAGAATGTTTTCCGAAGGCGGATGTATCTCGCTCGGAATCTGTAAATAAGACTCTGGAAATGTATTGAAAAACACATCACTCGACCAAGGGAAAGCAAAGTCTTCCTTCAACTGAATATTATAATACGTAACGTTATATTCTTCTTTATTATTTTCAAACGGTTGGGCGACATTCTTTACAATATCCTCCAATTGTCCGGTTTGTGAATAATATATAACAAGTATATTTTTTTGCATTAGTTTTTTTATCGGTTACAAAAATATGCTTTTCATATTTATTATTTATGTCTAAATACTTTTATTGATTCAGAACTGAATTCGAGCTTGTAATTATCATTTTCAAATGAAGAGTTTTTAATATTCATTAAAATAATAGTTTCCGGAAGCTCGGTAATATCTTTTAGATTAAAATTTTCGTCAGAAATTAAAAGTACGTTTGCTTTTTTATTCATTTCTGAAATATTGTTGATATAATTAATCTTTCTTCTCTTTACAATATAATTCTGTTTTGCAATCTCACGTTTTTCGTCATCATTAATTAAACTAAATGTTTTTCTGCTTGCTTGCTGGAGGGTTAACAAAACATCTTTTTGCCCGAAATCATCTGCAATATGTAGAATTACTGCATCTTTTGGGATGTGTTTATTCAATTCAAAATAAACAGATTTATTGGTTTTGAAGTCCTTTTTCAGTTCATCTACAACTTCTGTTTCTTTGTATAAAAAGCTTAAAAATAATTTCTTTTTAAAATAATTTTCATCTTCAATTTCATTTCTCAGTTTTGCAAATTCATCTCTGAAATAGGCATTGATTTTTTTAGTTCTCTCAGAATAGTTTTTACCAAAGCTAAGATCATCATTGTGAATTCTGTCACCAACTTTTACGGTAATGCTTCCGTCGTAAATAATGAAGTCGCCTTTTGGTAAAACTTCAGAATTTCCGTGGATGTAAACCGGAACGACATCTAATCCAAATTCTTCTGCAATATAAAATGCTCCTTTGTGAAATCTTTTTACATCGTTCGTGTAAGAACGTTCGGCTTCCGGAAATACCATTAAAGAATAGCCCTCATTTATTTTTTCTCGAAGTTGCTCCATTCCGTTTTCTATGCCTTGAGAAACGGGGAAGAAACCTAAAGCTTTTACTAATTTTCCAAAAACGGGAGATTCGTAAACCCAATCGTTAACTAAATAAACGATTTTGTGCGTCGCCATTGCAAGCGCCAAAGTATCTAAGAATGAAGTGTGATTAGCAATAATAACAGATGGTTTGCTGAAATCTTCAAGAGGATTTTTAATTACTGTTTTCTTTACGAACGGACTAAGATGTAAAACCGATTTTAAAAATAAAGCAATAGATTTTTTAATGGTACTCAAAGTTTTTCCTTTTGCTTTTCTCACAAAGAAATGTCCGAAGAAAGAAAAGAAAATTCCGCCCAAACCGTAATAAAAGAACGATATCACAGAACGTAAAAACAATCTGAAAGTAATGGGAGAAAGTCCTTTTTTCTGTCTGTTTGTGATTAATAATCTAAACCAGAACGGATATAATGTTGAGGTGATGATGATCACAGAGAACATTCCGATCAGCGCAACCAATGCTAAAGAATGTAAAGCCGGATGTTTTGCGAAAATCAAAGATCCGATGGATAAAATCGTTGTGAAAACGGCCAGAATAATTGAAATTCTGTACGTTGGAAGTTCATTTTTTCCTGTTGTATGCTCTTTTTGCATTGCTTTCGTAAGGAAAATACTAAAATCATCCCCAACCCCGAAAACTAGAGTACAAACAACGGTACTGAAAATATTTAATTCTAATCCTAAGAAATAGAGGATTCCCGCAGTGACAACTCCTGTTAAAACAATTGGGAACATTGTAAGAACCGTTAATTCAAAGTTTCTGAAGAAAACAATGATCGTTAGAACGATGGCTAATAATGAATAATTAATCAACGTGTTGAAGTCTCTTTTTAGTAACCCTAAAAAGTTCTCATTCATCTGCTGACGGTCGATTGCTAAAGCTTCGTGCTTCTTTTCAACATCTTTGATGAAGGCATCTCTTTTGGTCTCATCTACTTTCACTACATTGGAAACAGTGTAGAAGCCATTTTCATTACTTAAAAACTCGGAAATTTGTAAAGCTTTAATTTTTTCGTAGTCTTTTAAGCTTAAAGTAGAGTAGTTTTTATTTAAATTTTCATTGAACTGATCAAATGCAGAGCTGTTGAAACCAAATTTATTTCCATTATTAATTAATTCAGAAATAGTTTGGCCTTTTTTATGACTGTCCCAGAATTTGTTCCAGATTTCAATTTTATTTTGCTGATCTTTTTCGGATAAAACAACATTTCCAATGGAGTTGTAGCTTAAAATTTTTCCGTCTTTCTTTTCTTTTTCAAGAAATTGAGAAAGTTGAGAATTTCTTGCCAGCGCTTCATTCTCAGAATTCCCATAAGAAATGGTGTAAATAGATTTTGAAGTAATGTCTGAAAGTTTTTCCAACTTCGCTTCACTTATTTTTAAATCTTTTGGAATGTAATTCAGATCTCCAATATCTTCATTAAAACCAACATGTCTGAAACCAAATATACAGGCAATAATAATGATGGAACACCCAATAATTAAAGGTTTATTCTTCTCATACGGATATGAACCGATTCTATCAATAAAATTGACACTGACTTTTTCGTCCTTTTCTTTAGGTTTATAAAGTTGAGGTACAATAATTAATGCTGTAATTGAAGACAAAATAACGGTAATCGCAGCGAAAAGTCCGAGATCTTTCAACGCTTCGGAACGAACAAAGACCAAACACAGAAATGAAACGGCAGTTGTTGCACTACTTAATATAATTGGTTGAGTGATTTCTTTGTAGAGTTCTTCAATATTGTTATTATGCTTGTAATGTGTCAAGATATGTAACGCATAATCTATCGTAATTCCAATCAAAATGGCTCCGACACTTAATGAAATTGCTGAGATTTTGTCTTTAGTAAAATATAAAATCAACAAAGCCAATAAAACAGAAAATACTGTCGGAAGAAAAACGATAATTGGTGTGAAGAAATTCCTGAAATAATAAATCAGCAAGATCAAAAGCACCGTCATAGAAATCATAACCGTATTTTGAATATCTTTTTTGATTTGTTGAGCATTGGCAACGGCAATTACTGGCGATCCAAAATAGCTAAGTTCAGTTTTTCCTTTGAACTGTTTGTTGAGGTTGTTTTTTATTTCATTTAATTGATTGACAAATGTTTCGTTGTTTTTGGTGTCATTGCTTTTATTTTTAGGTTCAATAAAAAGTAGAAGATTTTTCCCGTCTTTGGTGACGATGTAATTATCTTCAAGTTTGAAATCTTTGCTGATATTTAAAGCGTTCAGCTTTTTGATTCCTAAAAATGTGATGCCAAGCGGATCTTTTTTAATAAAATCTTTAGTCACCAAACTTGTTGGGGAAACTAATGAAACGTAATTGTTTTCTACCTGTTTCGCGATGCTATCCTTTTGAAGCTTTCTTTCAATTTCCTTGTAATCGTTTTCATTTAAGAATAACGGAAGGTTTTGATTAACGAAATCAAAGGTTTCTGAAATTTCATTATCGTTTACTTTTCCTTGAACTGAGCCAATATATTTTTGTAAAGGTTCAATTTTAGTTAAAAAAGTATCAGCGGTCTCAGAAAGCTGAAAATTATCTTCTTTGGATGTGTTTTCAATGATGACAATGATTTTGTCTGAAAAATTAAGTTGTTTAAGAACTTTTGCGGTAAGGTCAGATTTTTCGTTTTTAGGGATTATCTGGTTGATATCTTCTTCAAAATTGATTTTTGAGGCGAAAAGTCCACATATCACGGCAATGCTTAGAGCAATAAATACTGAAAGCGTTTTGTTCCTGGAAATGAGATAATATAAAAATATAAAAAAACGATGCATTGCATTATGAAATCAAGTTTGCAAATTTAAATTTTTAAGTATAAGTTCAAAAGGTTTAATATATAAAGTTTTAGCTTACAATGAATAAATATTCTTGACGAAATAAAAAAAAAATCTACTTTTGCAGAAGTTCCCAATTGATGAAAAAAAATATAATAAAAACTTTTCAAGTAAAAACTTGGTTTTTTATATGTTTTAACACACACATAGATTAAAATAATGAGTTTATTACACCCGTATTTTCTAATAGCACTTTTTTTCCTGATCATTTTCAGTTACCAAGAAGTGTTTCGGCAGAAAGTGGAAAGCAAGTACTTGTACTTTTTAGGCGGTTTTCTGGTTCTTGTTGCCGGATTACGTAATGAAGTTGGTCCGGATTACGGTAGTTACAGAGGGATTTATGTGTATTCTGATACTGTTGATTATATCAGTATTATTTTTAAAGGCCTGCATTTGGACAGTCCGCAGCCGATTGTTGTGGAATGGTTGTATGTTTTGATTAATAAACTTCTTTTAAATGTTTTTAATGCACCTTACTACATGCTTACGCTTTTAATAGCGGCAATGGCAGTTCTCTTTAAAATGAGGTATATTGAGGATAATACATTTTATCCCTTTACTTATATTCTATTTATGTTTGTTCCTGGTTTTTTTGTAGGGGAGTGTGGGCAAATAAGGCAGAATTTGGGAGTTTTTATGGTATATTTTGCCGTAAGATTTATAAAAGAGAAAAAGCTTATTTATTATCTATTATGTATTTATCTGGCGGGAGGGATTCATAATGTGTGTTATGCATTTTTACCAATGTACTGGATTGCTCGTATTCCTGTAAATAAAGGCATTATGCTTGGAGCGATCATAGTTTCTATCATAATGTCTCCATTTGAAGTGTATAGGGTGTTCGGTAGTTTTCTAGATGGCCTCGCTTCTGATAGTGTGGTTGTTGGAGGTTTTAATGCCTATATGGAGGAGACTGCTGAAAGACTTAACGGAGGGATTGGTATTCCCGAAGTCATGACGGCAATTCTAACTTTCTTCCTCTTTGTTTTTGACACTAAAATGGTTGAAAAATATCCATATTATGAGTATCATAGGAATTACGCGCTTGTAGGAATATGTTTCTATTTCATATTCAGGAATAATCCGGTTTTCTCTTCCCGATTGGTTGGGGCTTTTACTGGTTTTGGATTTTTAATTATTCCAAATGCGATGTATGTAGTTTCTAAAAGTACAAAAACAATGATATATACTTTTATTATAGCATTGGTGATTTTTAATCTTCTGGTCTTCTCAAGTTTTAGAAATATTACTGCGGGTAGATTCACAATAGATCTGTATCAAAATTTCCTTCTTCCTTAAAATTCTAATCAAATTATTATAAAAAAGAGAGACAATATGTGAAAATATGGTCTCTCTTTTTATTTTCAAACTGTAAATTAAATATTAATAATCAATTTATTGTTATTAATATTTGTTTAAAGTCGATTATTTATTAAATATTTCAATAAAAATTATCATATTTTTGCATTGCTCAAGTTGAGAATGCTATATTTTCATTCATAATTCAGTAATATTATTTTATTTATGATTCAAATCATAAAATTGTTTTATTATTTATAAAATAAATGAATTATGATTGAAAAAGGCTTAAAAGTTGTACTTTTGATGCGACACAAAAGTTAAGAATATGAAAAAGTCAATTAAGAATGTAACGGCAATATTTTGTTTATTGTCAATGAGTACCTATGCTGCAAATAATATAGGTGTAAGAGATTATTTGTTCTCTCAAAACTCAAAAGACTTGTATCAAAAAAAAGTAGATACAATAATTAAGGTTTCGAAGCGACAAATAAATAATGAAGAGAATGTTATTAATAGAAAACCTATTAATTCAAATACAAGTAATGGAAGCGCATCCCGTGTGAAATCTACTGTTGTTCCGCTAGACTGGACAAAAGCTCCCAACAGTTATATTTTTGATCCCAGCCAAAGTAGTGACGGTTTGTATGTGCCTGTAAAAAAGGCTTATGTGATGTGGGAAAAAGATAAATATATTGGTGGAGCAAGTGTTCCTGCAGGAGCAGTTACCGCTGATGTATTATGGGAGGATGTTCACGGGTTGATAAAAACAGGAGCAGGATATTCCCTTGAAATTCAGGATTCGGGAGCAAGTGCAAAAATTAAAGTTCCCATTAATAAATCTAAAAAAGGTAATGCGGTGATCGCTTTTAGAATTAATGGTGAGATTTTCTGGTCTTGGCACATTTGGGTTACCGATGATCCTACGAATGGTCCGGCTTATAAAAGTTTCAGTAATATCAGACGTGAAAGAAGTGATGGTACAGTAGAATCAATTCCGGATTCCGATTGGAAATGGATGGATCGAAATTTAGGAGCTATAAGTAATTCAATGACCAATAATGACTGGAGTAGAAGTGGCGGACTGCTTTATCAGTGGGGAAGAAAAGATCCGATACCACCATTGGTAACTAAAGTAGACGATTTTTATGAAGCAAGCGGTTCTATTGGGCGAGTAAGACATAGAGGCGCGAAAAACTTCACCAATGCTGTTAAAATTGATGACCTTACTAAATATGTTTTATTGTCTGGTGCTGAGGTAAGTAATAATATCAAGCTTTCAATAAAAAATCCTTTAAGTCTTATTTATATTAATAAAGATGATAATTCGGGGCCTGCATATTACAATAACAATACAAATTTGCCGATCAATTGGTTTGGAAAAATGACAAGCTTAGCAGACAGCCAACTTGGAGAACTTAATTTATGGTCAGATAATGCTCAGGGTAAAATTGATGCTGTTTACAATAGTGATGACAGCGCCAAACCTTATAGAGATAAATCTTCCTTTGATCCCTGTCCAAACGGCTGGCGAGTTCCGTCTGCTTTAGTTGCGAATTTGGGTTCTGCAACATATGCTGATGATATTAGGATTGATTTTTCTCCTTTTGGAGTAAAAACCAATATGGGAAAAGATCTTTTTGAAACCAATAAATACCATATTATAAAACCTACAGACAATGGTGTTCCAAGTTTTATGACGGATTTTAAAGTGTATTCTAATTATGGATATGATTTATCAAATGTAGCAGGAAATAATATGGGAGTTTTCCCTGGAAGTGGACAAATAATTCAGTTGGCTCATCAAGGTCAGTACAGCGATCAGCATCATACAGGTTTGTGGACGGCAACAATGCCGAGACATTTTGATGCTTCTCCTGCTGTAAGTGCCAGAATGTTGTTTATGGTGCCGGATAAAGATCAGCCTGATATCCCTGATGCCGGACTTCCCAATGTAAAAGGAAGATATTTTTATCTGCCTTTAATGACGGGTAAAACATCCGATGCAAACGGTTGTAGATGTATAAAAGATCCATTGTATCTTGCAAACAGCTATGATTTTCCTACGGAATATATGACGCAGCAACAAGAATATAGAGAAGGTCTGAATAATCCTAATACCTATCAAATTGTTAAAAATACGGCGATTTCTACGATTGAAATTCCTGTAAGTAAAGCTTTTTCTGTTCAAAGTCAGCTTTTAAATAATCCAGATATTCTTAATTCGTCTAATTTTAATAATTTAAAGGCTAATCTTCTTTGGACTACCAATTCAGGTTTGGTGAATAAAATTACGGTTGTTAATCCTTCTCCGGGCAGTGTTTCCTCTATTTCTCTGTCTAAGATTTTGGTTGATATTAATCCTAATCAAAGTGGAAATGCTGTGGTAACTTTGCATAATGGAAGTATTACCAATCCTGTATATTGGAGCTGGCATATTTGGGTGACCGATACACCTATTCAATCCAATAATTATACAACAGAACTTCCGATGAATAATGTTACAAATTATGTAAATTATGTTCTTAAGGCCAGATCTGTTCTAGAAACAGAGTTTATGGATAGAAATTTAGGTGCCACAGACGCATTTCCGGTTGTGGCGAACCCTCTTACTCCGACAGCAGCAGAGCTTGCAGTAATAAAAGCTTCTACAGGATTGCATTATCAGTGGGGAAGAAAAGATCCGCTTCCGGTTTTTCAACATGCTGATAACAGGGCTTCTTACGGAGTATTCTTGGGAACGGTTACCGCAAGTGGAACGTTAACTTATACGTCTTTGCCTTATGCAACCTATAATAATTTATCGGGAGCGTATATTGTTCCTTTTAATACTTATTCTAATCCTGCGAATGCCAATGTTTTGACAACAGATAAAGTTTCGGATAAAGTATCGAAGGTTTTATCATATTCTGTTAAAAATCCTTTGGTTTATATGATTCCGAGCTCTTTTGCTCCTTACAACAGTTCAAATCCTCTTTACACCAATGGTACAGACTGGTTGTCAACAGAGCCAAACTTAGCTGCCGACAGATGGGGTAGAGGTGGCAAGAAATCACCTTTTGATCCTTGTCCTGAAGGTTGGAGGGTTCCGGATATCATGAACAGTGCATTTAGCTCCAATCAGGATTTTGGAATCACGCCTTGGTATAAAAAAGATAAAAATGTAGGAACAGCGTACAGTGCGCTTACAGATTATTCAGGGGTAAGAGTTAGAAATAGTACATCAACTACAATAGGGTATACCTTTAATGATCCTACTTATAAAATAGGGAATTATCCGAACTCGGGTTCCAGAGGTTTTAGAAGCGTAATAGCTAATCAAACATCAACAGGAACTTTTAATATGGTTAATTTTCAATATCCTGGAGTATGGACAGCCGCATTGAATTCAAATTATATTGGAAGACCAATTAATATCTTGTTTGATGCTGCATCTACAGCCAATCGTCTGACAGTTTTTCATGATAACAATGATCCTTATTTTGCAATGAGCTGTCGTTGTGTTAAAATAAAATACGATGCCAATGGAAATGAGCAAGGTGCTCTTCCAAAGCTTCAAATCACTTCATTACCTGCTGCAAAAGCTTCTCTTCCTTTAGCGAAAAGTGAAGTTGTTGAAAAAGTTAGGAAAAACAAGATCACCTTATTCCCAAATCCAGTTAAAGATGTTCTTTATATCGATGCAACTGAGAACGGGAAATATTTCTACCAGATCTATAATATGTCTGGTCAGTTGGCGCAATCCGGACAGTTTATCAATGATGAAGCCTATGTTTCTTCATTACCGTCAGGAGTTTATTTGGTAAGAATCAATAATTCTGAGATTGTGGTTAAAATTATTAAAGAGTAATATCTAAATAAGTAATAGTAAAGGGAGCGGAGGTGTATTCTTCGTTCCCTTTTTTATTTGGATTAAAAATGCCATATTTTTTACATCTATTACGGTTGATGAAAAATTCTATATCTTTTTATTTTAAATAAGATTATTCTTTATTATTTAATGGTAAACTCCCTTGAATAAAGGAAAGAATTGCTTAAAATTCTTTTTACTAAGTCTTAATTAAATTCTGTTAGTTGCCAAATTAAAATTGGATAACAAAAAGTATATAATAAAAAAGCTTTACTTTTGCAAAAATTTTAGAATGTCGAAAAATTTAGTAATTGTAGAGTCTCCGGCGAAAGCAAAAACTATTCAGAAATATTTAGGGAAAGATTTCGAAGTAAAATCCAGCTTTGGACACATTAGGGATTTACCTAAAAAAGGGATGGGTATCGACCTTGAGACCTTCAATCCGGATTATGAAGTTTCGGCAGATAAAAAGAAACTGGTAACAGAATTAAAATCCGCAGTAAAGAAAGCCGAAATGGTTTGGCTGGCTTCCGATGAGGACCGCGAGGGTGAGGCTATTGCATGGCATTTAGCAGATGAATTGAAACTGAAGCCGGAAAACAGAAAAAGAATCGTTTTTCACGAGATTACTAAAAACGCTATTCTAAAAGCAATCGAAAACCCAAGAGATATAGACCAGAATTTGGTAAACGCTCAGCAGGCAAGAAGAATTTTAGACAGAATTGTAGGTTTTGAAATGTCTCCGGTACTTTGGAAAAAAGTAAAACCGGGATTGTCAGCAGGAAGAGTCCAGTCTGTTGCCGTAAGATTAATCGTTGAAAGAGAAAAAGAAATCCGTCTGTTTAAGCCAAAAGCTAGTTTCAAACTGGATGGAGTTTTCATAAATAATACAGAGCAGGACATTGCTGCTAAACTTAAAAAAGACTTCGAAAAAGAAGAAGACGCCGAAAAATTTCTTGAGCAGGCAAGAACAACAGAATTTAAAGTTCTGAATGTTGAAACCAAACCGGGAATGCGTTCTGCATCTGCACCTTTTACAACGTCTACATTACAGCAGGAAGCTTCTTCAAGATTAGGATATAACGTAACCAACACAATGCGTATCGCACAAAGGCTGTACGAAGAAGGTTACATTACTTATATGAGAACGGATTCAGTAAACCTTTCTCAGGAAGCTATTGAAGGCGCCAAAAAACAAATCACATCAGAATACGGATCAGAATATTCTTCTCCAAGAAATTATACAACAAAATCTGCTTCTGCGCAGGAAGCTCACGAGGCGATTCGTCCGACGGATTTTTCGGTAAAAAGTATTGGTGATGCTCAATTAAGTAAATTATATCAATTAATTTACAGAAGAACATTGGCTTCTCAAATGGCAAATGCTAAAATTGAGAAAACTGTTATCGAGATCGGAAATGCAAAACTTCCACAACATTTTGAAGCTCAGGGAGAGGTTATCATTTTTGACGGTTTCTTAAAAGCTTACGGAATCGTTAAGGCTGAAGATGATGATGACGAAAGCAACGATAAATTACTTCCGAAAGTTACTGTTGGTGAAGTTTTAGAATACAAAACAATTACTGCTACAGAAAAGTACACAAGACCAAGTGCCAGATATACGGAAGCAGGATTAATCAAGAAATTGGAAGAATTGGGAATTGGTCGTCCATCAACGTATGCGCCGACAATCCAAACGATTCAGAATCGTGAGTATGTAGATAAAAGGGAAATCGAACCACAAATGAGAGAAGTGGTGAAGATCTCTTTAGCAAAAGATAAAATTAAAAAAGTAATCCTTGACGAAAAATTCGGAGGGGATAAAAATAAATTCGTTCCTACAGATATTGGTGAAGTTGTAAGTGATTTCCTGACTGATAACTTTAAAGAAATCTTAGATTACGGTTTCACAGCAAGAGTAGAAGAAAGTTTTGACGAAATTGCAAATGGTGCGCAGAAATGGAAAGAAATGATGACCGATTTCTATTCTAAATTCCACCCTAGAATTGCAGATGTTGAAGAAAATGCAGACCGTGCCAACGGAGATCGTCTTTTGGGAGTAGATCCGAAAACCGGTAAAAATGTTCATGCAAGAATCGGAAGATTTGGAGCAATGATCCAGATCGGAGAAACGGAAGACGAAGAAAAACCGACTTTTGCATCATTAATGACAGGTCAGAACATCGCAACCATTACTTTTGAAGAAGCGATGGAATTATTCAAATTACCTTTTGAATTAAATAGTTTTGAAGATCAACCGGTTTCGGTAGGTGTTGGTAGATTTGGTCCGTATGTAAAATGGGGCGAAACTTACATCAGTATCCCGAAAGGTGAAGATCCACTGTCTGTAAATCAGGAGAGAGCGGAAGAAATTATTAAAGAAAAGAAAATAGCAGATGCTCCGATCGCAACGTATAAAGGCGAGGGTGTAACAAAAGGAACGGGAAGATTCGGACCTTTCATCAAATATAAAAGTATTTTCGTAAATGTTCCTAAGAAGTATGACTTCGATAACCTTTCTCAAAACGATATCAATGAATTAATTGATGCTAAGCTTGAAAAAGAAGCCAACAGATACATTCAACAGTGGGAAAAAGAGAAAATCTCCGTTGAAAATGGAAGATGGGGACCATTCGTAAAATTCGGGAAAGCAATGTTCAAAATTCCGAAGAAAAACGATGATACCAAATATGAAGCAGACGAACTGAAAGATATTTCGTTAGATGAGGTTAAAAAATGGATCACAGATCAGGATCCTAAAGCTTTTGCAGAGAAAAAGAAACCTGCCGCAAAGAAAGCTACAACAAAAACTGCCGCTGCGAAAAAGACGACAACAGTTAAAAAAGCAGTAGCTAAAAAACCTGCAGCAAAAAAATAAGTAAAATTTTTACAGATAATCAAACTACTAATATAACTGTTAGTGGTTTTTTTATTTTAAGAATTCCTATTTTAGCATTGATAGGAAATACACGGGTAAGTAATTCTTGAAATTTGATAGATATGAAATACTTAAGATTTATTATATTATTTATTGGTTTTATAGGAATGGTAATATATTTAAATAAGACTGGAGAAGAAGAAAGCATTCGAATTAATAAAGCTTTAAATAATAATGTAAAGTTTGAAGGATATATAGTCGGTATTAAACAATCGAATAATCATGGATTTGGTATTATTCGTTTGGAATTGACAGAAAGTAGTACAGGGGAGTTTGATGAAAAAATAAAGGATACTCTCAAAAATGGGATCTATCCATATAGAATTAAAGGAACTCAGGCTGAACTATACACGGTAATTCCGGCTGGAATAGATGAAGAAGATATTGTGAAATTAAAATCCAATGAAAAAAATTATCATTATTATAATGTAAAGACAAAACAAAATTTAGAAGGAGATATATGGATGATCACAAATGATACTGATATAGACTTTGTAAAAGAGAATACAATTTTTAAATAAAATGGTAATTCATTCTAAAACCGTTCACTTTCGTTTTTTGGAGTTTATTTTATATTTTTCATCCATTTGACAGCCTCTTTCATTGGCTCTTCAGATTTTGAGAACGCAGTATTATGTCCTAATGTTGGAAATAATTTATATTCATAGCGTTTGCCTTTAGACTTTAATGTATTAAGATGTTCAATCGATAGATTCACGGGTACCTGGATATCTTTACCTCCAAAAATCCATATTCCCGGAATTGATAATTTGGAGAGAACATCCATTGGGTCTGTGTCTATAAATTCATATTTATCAGGATCAGTCATGGTGTGTTTACGGGCATCTTCTTCTGTATGTGTCTCCCAAAAATTTGAATTTCCGTTGGTGTAAAACTGAAACCTAAGTTGTTCTTTTACCGTTATCAATGCTCCACTAAATATAGTCATAAATTTGACTTTCTTGTTTTTCTCTGCAGCCAAAGGAATGATCCATCCGGCTTGGCTTCCACCAATTAAACCTACCGGTATTTGATTGTTTGATAAATATTTAGACAATATATTCACGGCCGCACTTGCATCCAGAGATAAAAGATTAAGATTTGCAGAATCTACATTATTAGTTCCTACTTCAGGTCCGGCATATGTACCGGCAGATTCTCCTACACCACGTTTGTCATACGTCAAAACAGCAATACCGTTTTTAGCTAATAATGTTGCAAATTCTATCATTCTTTTTTCCTGTCCGGATCCATGAATAATTACAACAGCCGCAGAAATATGATCAGGCTTAAAAATTGTTCCTGCAAGCGAATCTCCTTCACTCAGGAATTTTATATTCTTAGTTGTAAAGCTTGGCGGGATTGCTAACACATGATTAATACTACTGAAAAGAAATACTATCAGAAGAAAATTCCTGCAAAATTGTTTTGTACTTAGGGTGTTTTTTAAAACATTTAATTTGTTTATAGTTTTCATTTTAGTTTATTAGTCCTTTATTATTGTTGTAAAGTCTTACGCTTGTGATTGTGGCATTGCAAACAACTTGTTTATAAGCGAAACTTAATCAACCAAATGTAATCATTTTTCCAATCGATCCAAAGCGTTCATTCATCATTAAATCAACCCCCAAACCACAGGATACTTCATTACGATGATTCTTCTAAATTAGCTGAAAATCATATGATATGAGCGCACCCAAGAACTTTACCCGAAAAGATTTTTTACGAACTTCAGCTTTAGGAATCGCAGCGGTAGTTTTGGGTTCATCATTTACAAGTATCTTGTCTTCAGAAGAAAAATCCTATTTTAATCTAAAACCAATCGGACGACAATTTTCGTTGGAAGGTTACTATATCTGGTGCAGTTCTCCAATTTGGGGGGAAGACGGGAAAGTTCACCTTTTCTATTCTCGATGGAAAAAAGAAAAGGGAATGGGCGGCTGGCTCAATGGTTCAGAAATTTGTAGAGCAGAAGCAAATTCTCCTTTTGACGAATTTCAACATAAACAAGTTATTCTCACTCCTAGAGGTGGCGAATTTTGGGACGCAACAACCTGTCACAATCCTTTAATTAAGAAAGTGGAAGATCAATATTATTTATTTTTCATGGGAAATTCCAACGGAAAAACAAATACAAAAAGAATCGGATTGGCGACTTCAAAAAGTCTTGATGGAGATTGGATAAGACCTGAACAACCTCTGCTTCTTCCCGGAAAAGAAGGTTCTTGGGACGATCATTGCACCACAAATCCGGCTTTTGTAAAAGGAAACGACGGAAAATATTGGCTGTTTTATAAATCTTGGAATACCCAAGAGTACGAAACCCAAAAAGGTCCCGTCCGAGGAAACCGAAAATATGGACTCGCAAAAGCCGATTCTCCAATGGGACCTTACAAAAAAGTATCCGAAAATCCGGTCATTGATTTCTCATCGTTGCCGAACAATGCCCAATTAGAAGACGCTTTTGTCTGGAAACAAAACGGAAAGTTTCACATGATAGCCCGTGATATGGGATTTTTTAATCACGAATATGGTTTACATTTAACCACAAAAGACGGGCTTCATTGGACGAAACCGGAAATTGCTTATCTTGATATGAAACATTATATTCAGGAGCCTACTCCTCCGAAAAATTTAAACCGATTCGGAAGATTGGAGCGCCCGATGATTTTGTTCGATAAAGATGGAAAAACACCTAAATTTTTAGTCGGCGCAACACAAGGTGGGAAATTTGATACTTCTACGACTTTTATTTTTGAGATTTTAAAATCCTAAAATTTGACAAGGTTGATATTTTTTATTTGAAAAAATACTCTCGATAAAAAAGTCAATATTAAAAAACTACTACACAAATACTACACAGCCATTAACATTAGTTGTTAAAGGCTTTTTTTATACACAAAAAGCATGACACAATACCAAATTGATGAGGTTTTTTGTATGTTTGTGAAAAATAATTTAGATTAATTATATAAATGAATTTTGAAGATTTTATCATTTCACCAAGAAATTTCAAAACCGAAAGCTGGCAGATCGGAAATCAAATCACGAAAAATATAAAGGAAGACAGTATTGTTCTTTTATTTGTTTCGGATTACAGAGGTTCGAACGGTGATGCAGAAGTACAGGATTTTACCGCAATAAGAAAAGAGTTTTATAAACTTTCACAACTTGATTTTGAAATTCCGTTGGTAGATTTGGGTGATTTGGTTTCAGGGAAATCTGTTCAGGATTCTCATTATATTTTGCAGGAGGTTTTGTCTGCCTGTCACTATAAAAGGGCAATTCCGATTATTATTGGAGGTTCAAATGATTTTGCCTTTTCGCTTTTCTCAGCATTAAATTTTCATAAGAAAAATATTAATTATACGCAGATCAGCAATGTTATTTCCCTAAAACAAGGTGAAAACATTAACGAACATACTTTTTTAAGTAAAATGTTCGGAACTAAGGATTTTTCAATTAAAAATTATCATCATTTAGGATACCAAAAACACTTAAATGAAGTTGATTCTGTAAGATTGATTAAGGAAGTTGAATTTGATATTATCCGCTTAGCTGAAATGATGAATTCTACGGAAAAAACAGAACCTTTTTTCAGAAAAACAGATCTTGTGACGGTAAATTGTGACGCAATTGAGAGTTTCGGCGAACCTTTTTCTATGAATCCACAGGTGAATGGATTGAACCGAAGAGAAATTTGCGCATATATGAAGGAGATCGGTTTAAGCGAAAATCTGAAATCTGTAGGAATTTTTAATTATAATATTTACTCCGAAAATCAATTAAATCACCAGCTTTTAGCACAAATGATCTGGTATTTGATTGAAGGAATTAATATACAGCACTCACATCCAAAGGAAAGGCATTACGAAATTTTCTATGTTTTGATTGATGACAGGCAATATGCTTTCAAGCGCGATACTTTCAGTAATTTGTGGTATTTTGGTGATGATGAAAATATAGAAAACTGCATTCCGTGCTCAAGGAAGGATTTTGATGAAGCCAAAAAAGGCTGGCTGAATGCAAGACTGACGAAAATATAAGGTATGATAAAACTTGTTCCCCAAAAAGTTTCCATAATTGTTCCCGTTTATAATGTCGAAAATTACTTGGCAAAATGCCTCGATTCTTTAGTTAATCAAACACTTCAAAATATTGAGGTTTTGGTTGTAAATGATGGAAGTAAGGACAATTCTGAGAAAATTATTAAACAATACGCTGAAAAATATCCCGAAAAAATAAAACCTTTCTCCAAAGAAAACGGAGGTTTGAGTGACGCCCGAAATTTTGGAATTGAAAGGGCGACAGGCGACTTTATCGGTTTCGTAGACAGTGACGATTATGTTACGGAGACCATGTTCGAAGAAATGCTGAATCTTGCAGAAAAACATCAGTCAAAAATGGTAATCTGCAATATTCAAAAAGTAGATCAGCACGGAAACGTAACTCAAAAACTGACACAAATTCCCAATATGCTGGAAAATATTGATCTTGAAAACAATTTTTCGGTTTTCTCGGATCTAAGTTATTTTGCGTGTAATAAATTATTCAAAAAAGAACTTTTTAATAATAAAAGATTTAAAAAGGGAGTTCATTTTGAAGATATTCAGCTTATTCCGCAGCTTTTACTGGAATGCAAAAATATTGCTCAGACTCAAAACTTTCATTATCAATATCTGGAAAGAACGGATTCTATCACTAAAACTCACACCGAAAAAGGACTTGATATTTTAAAAGCAGTGGAAGATGTTGAAGCTGTTTTTACGAAATCTCAATACTCGAAAAAAACGCGGGAATTAAAAAACTTTCAGATTTTTGAAGGAGTTTATTCATTTTTGGCGTATCTCGCTTTTGTGAAAAATGATGATGTTTTTTACGATATGGCCAATAAATTAGAGCTTTTCATGAAAGAAAGAGATATAAAAATAAAAGATATATTAAACTATAGTCGTTTTGATAAAAATTATCTTTTATCTTTGCCACTGAAAAAAAAGATTTTTTATCTCTTATTTTTTGCTGGACAGAAGAAATTGATAAGAAAATTAATGTAAACACAAATGTTAGTACAATTGTTTCGATTAGTAGAAACTTTTTATAAATCCCAATATAAAAGCTTCTCTAAAAGTTATAAGAAAACACATGTACTTGATTAGAAAAAAAAATGAAGAATTTTGAATTGTTCTTAACCGAAACCGGAATTTCTATTTTCTACGTGAAGATAGGGTTAGGTTTTTTGTTCTCTTTTTTAATCACTTATTTTTCAGTACCTACCATTATCAAGATCTCCAGAAGGAAGAACTTGATGGATGAACCGGGCGTTAGAAGTTCTCACATGAGAAAGATCCCGAATTTAGGAGGAATCGCTATTTTCTATTCAATAGGAATATGCACTTCTATCTTTGCGTATGAGCTTTTTGATCTCTACAAATTTCTATTTGCATCGCTGGTCATTCTTTTATATATTGGGGTAATGGATGATATTGTGGTGATGAGAGCGTATAAAAAATTAGTTGCTCAGATCGTTGTTTCGGCACTTATTGTGGTAGGTTCTGATATCCGAATTAGAAGTTTATTCGGAATATGCGGCGTTTATCAGCTTAGTTATTTCGTAAGTATCATATTTAGTATTATTACTTTTATTATTCTTATTAATGCTTTTAATTTGATAGATGGTATAGACGGCTTAGCTGGAAGCTATTCGTTAATATGCTGTATTCTTTTTGGTGTAAGTTATTATAGATTAGGAGAGTATAACTATCCATTGGTAGTTCTTTCTGGGATAATCATCGGAGCAGTTTTGGCATTTTTATATTATAATTTGTCAAATTATCGAACCAATAAAATCTTTATGGGAGACACAGGTTCCATGTTATTGGGATTCTTACTTGCATTCACTGCTATTTGCTTTATAGATATTTTTATAGATAAAGATCTTCCGAATGTACCGAGGTATCATTTGCAGTCCGCACCCGTAATTGCAGTTGCGATATTGATTCTTCCTATTGTAGATACTCTGAACGTAATTGTCATCCGACTTGCGAACAAAAAATCGCCTTTTGATGCAGATAAAAACCATATACACCATAAATTATTAAAGCTTGATCTTACCCACAGAAGATCCACTTTTTATATTATTGTGTATTATCTTTTTATTGTAACCGTTGCTTATTGTTTAAGACATACTAATATAAATTTATTACTATTGATAATATTAGCTTTAGGCTTTTTGGGAGCTTATCTGCCTGATTTTATATATGTTTTAAGAAATAACAAAAAGTAACAATTAAATCTTTATTTTTGCAAACAACTTGAAAATATGATGAAGAATTATAAATATTTATTCCTTTTGCTATTGCCTTTTCT